>Ga0123357_10007487_pt1 | contig 13502 bp, 15 predicted proteins | sample TergutEmb28metaG_FD_89873 | JGI IMG/M metagenome (GOLD analysis project Ga0123357, IMG submission 89873) | Embiratermes neotenicus P4 segment gut microbial communities from Petit-Saut dam, French Guiana - Emb289 P4 | ecosystem: Host-associated > Arthropoda: Insects > Digestive system > Gut ...
GTTCAGAAAACAGAGATTAACGGCCGTGGGGAACCGTTGCGCTAACCACGTGACACCCCTCTATCCGCAAAAGTTGGCACTAACTTCGCCTACCGGCGGCGGCCGCTCTGTTGGTATGGTTCGTTCGCGGACTAAAGCCACGGAGTTTAGTTTAGTTTTAGTTTAGTATGTTATTGTCAGATTAAGAAAGGCGATGGAATTGTGTTCTTCATATGTGGGGTTAAGTTTTATGTTATTGTGTATTTTGTTTATATATGTGTTGATGATGTGCAAGTTGATTTTTGTTGTGTCGTATATGACTAATATGTCATCTACATATCGTACATAGAGTGCTGTGTTCTTCATATCCAGAAGTTGTTTTATATTCGCGTCTTCATAATGCTGCAGGAATATTTCGGCAATTAGGCTAGAAATCGGTGACCCCCATAGAAATACTGTATGCAGGTTGGTAGATTTTTTTGTTGGAACATGAAATAATTCTGTGATAAGATTACTTTTAACAATGAGAGCATTTGGTCTGTTATTTGAATGTTGTTGTTTTGCAATAATTTAGTTTTTATTATGTTTAGAGTTTCGTCTGTGGGTAATTAACGTAGAGATCTTTGATGTCAAAGGAGATCATTCTATGGTTTTCATGTATTTCTAGCTTCTTTAGATCGTTTGCAAGGTTGGTGGAATTAGTGACATTGAAGCAGTTATTTAATGAAATGTATTGATCTAATGTCTTGGTTAAGTATGTTGCTAATTTGTATGCTGGTGCTGTTCTGTTGTTGATTACTGGACGTATTGGAATATCTGTTTTATGTAATTTTATTTGGGCTTCGAAAGTGGGTGGTGAGGCCTTCTTTTGTGTTAAGAGTTTTATCTGTTTTTTTGTTAATAATCAGGTTACTTTCTTGCATTGTTTTGTGTATCAAATTGTGGAATTTTTCTGTCGGGTCTTTGGTCAATAAATATACTGCGATGCACGGTCAGCAAAACATCAGAATTTGATATTATTTTGTTTATAAGGCATTTATTTGTACTGGATGAATTACTTGTCACTGTGCAGTGATTGGTGTTGGGTTCTTGCTGGAGGACTTCCAAATTTGGAAGAAACCTGCAGATATTTGACAACCATACTTGGACTAAGGGTTAATAAGCCATCAGTATTTGAAAGTGTTACTTTGTGACTGCTATACAGTAGCAAGAATTTGGACATTTATTTTGGCATTGCCCAGGAGGTGTTTCTAGTGTGCTAGATAAATACTTTGGAATTACTGATCACTGAAGTAACAGTATTAAGTTCAGAGTAAACTGTGTGATAAAAATATTGGTTAAAAGGGACAAAAAGTGAGGTACAGTAGAATCATTTTAATCTGGTGCCCACAGGTCTGGACAGGTCCTGGATTGTCATACAGGGCTTATACTACGTTCTCACTGGTAATTTTTTGTTACCACTCCTGTACTCAGTCTTCACAACTAACCAGAGGACTATTTCATTTGAATATCTCAGCCAGTTGCTGAGTCAGGGTACCTTTCTGTTTTCTCTGGAGTCTCTTCCATTTCTGTCAGGGATGCTGAAGGACCAGGGGACTGTGAATCAGACTTTATAGCTGAAGAAGTTGATGGAATATGAGATAAGGGGTTAGGAGATAGCACAGTGGCCAGTGTCATTGCACTCTTAGGGACCTTTTTGGAGGACTTCCAGACTTGGGAATATTTTCCTCAAACTGCCGAAGTATCAGAATTTCTTGAGTATCAGAATTCAGATTAAAGATTATACTGTATGTTAATGGTTCTGTCAGTTTTGATGGGACTTGGTCAGTATTGTGATGTCAGGTGTTACATGCAAGGGGGCAGAGACATGTCTCTGTCCCCTTGCTCACATACTGCTTAAATGAGGAATCTCTTAGCTGAGAATTAACATTAACACAGAGGTTGTGACTGTGTTGTGACTAGGGAATATGGATTGAGGACATGGAATGTTATTGCTGCAATGGTGATGGCAGGTTTGTTTAGAGGTACAATGTTGATTATTGCAACTTTGTATAGGGCAGATTTCATTTATGTATGTGTTACAGTGCACATCAGAACTATTAGTTTCAGTTAAAATCATATGTTATTTCTTTTAATGTTCATATGTAATTAACTTTAATATCATGGGAACTATCTTAGAAGGCAGTAAGGCCTATATACCAACTTGAAAGACATCTATGATAACCTGCTCCTCCCTCAGAGCTCGTAATTTGCTAAGCTTTCTGAAGTCTTCTCCCAGTACAGGGGGCAAGTGGTGCAGCCACTCTGACTGGCAGGGTCCAAGGGGTGGCAAAGTGGGATGCAAAATGAATATTTAAATTAAAAATGTGAATTTTACACTAAAAAATGTTAATTGAGATAAAATAAAAGGAAATTCCATAAGTAATTGTGCCTTTTTTTTAAGGTTTGTAATTTCTCTTAGGGGTGGCCATTGTTAACATTTTCCCCAGGCACCAAAAAAGCTATGCCACTGCACATATGTATACTTTTCCCTTTTCAGTTTCTTGAATTTCCACCCTTTTTTAAGTTCCCCAAATTCAGAAATTTTTTTTGGTTCAAGAACCAAGGCAAATCATATCTCTGCAAGAATGCCATGGTTTGGGCATTTACTACATTGAGAGAAACCACAACACTCACAGCCCTGCTGCATGCTGCCTAAACAGTATACATAATAATGGTACACATACAAGAAACTTTTCAGCTAAAACTGACTGCTGTTAACTCTGGAATGCAGTGACTCATAAGAAATCTTATGTCAGAAAAAGAGCTTTATGCACATCACTAGAATAAGGAAACTGTAGGCAGAAATGGGCTGTTACAGGTGCATGGTAATTTAATGTTTTTCGCACCGTGCACTGTAATATAATTATATATTATGAACCAACAAAATGCACTTTTTCTAAACTAATATTTTAATTCTTGTTTTTAAGCTTTCGCCGTGTTCTAAATGTAATTTGTTCCTTTTTGGGTAATTCCAATGAGTTCTAATTTCTGACGTTTCGGAACTCACTGTCGGTTCCATCTTCATAGGCAGGTGAATGAAGTACTTCATTCACCTACCTATGAAGATGGAACTGACAGTTCCGAAATGTCGGCACGCCGGGGAATTACCCAAAAAGGAACAAATAATATTTTAATATATGATGTCTTCTACATGTTTCGAACCCGAGGGTTCATCTTCAGGAAGATGGTTGTGTATACAGGTGTGGTATGGTATGTTTTACTTGCATCAGCATAAGCTAATGCATGTAAAACATACTGTACCATATATGTATACACAACCATCTTCTTTAAGATGAGACCTCGAGTTCAAGACATGTAGAAGACATCATAAATTAAAATATTAGTTTAGAAAGGTGCATTTTGTTGGTTGATATTGTATAAGTGTGTGGTAAATTTGCATATTCCAACTGCTAAATGACAAGGAAGTGGCCGAGGGTACGAGTTAATATGAAAATGAGAATGAAATGTTTTCCCATATCTTAATATCTGATTGTTCATTTGTATACACATAAGATCACTTTGATTAATCCAAATTAGATGCATACGTGGATTGAGCACATTTTAATTCATGAAGGAAGGTAGTAGGTATGACTGATGTCTGGTTTTATAGAGGGACAGGATCAGAGTGACTGAAAATACAAGAATGGGCAAATGCAGATTATAAACATGTGTTTCATTTATACACAGTTCCTAGGTATTAAAGTTACTTAAACCCACACATGATAGTATTCAAAACAGAGATGTGCCATGTGCAGTATTGACTCTCATCAAAATTGTGAAAGAGGTCAAAAACATAATAGTTCATTTGGGCCCTTAATATGAATTAATGGGAATCAAATTTATATTACATTTTTCATAAAACTGGAATGCCATATTTTAAGTTTCATTACATTCTGTTAGAGGATTCAAATGATATAATGGTTTTGTTAGGTTTATAAGTACAGTGTTCCTTGAAATTACTTATTATGAATAAACCATATAAGATAATAGTCAAACATCAGTGTAATGTTTGTTAAAATTAGTTAAAGTATTAACCAAGTGGTTACTATAATGATCAAATGGTGTATATTGGCACATCACTCTGAACAAACCGTAATAAATAAAATAAATTGTTTTTATGGTATTATTAAAGATTGATATTCTGATATTCATATGCTGCTGTATCTGACCTTTCTCCTGTATTATAGACATAGCAGGCCATATCATGTATCAATAGTGGTTATAAATTTTCTCGCATTCAAATTTAAACCCATACTGTATCATTTATTTTTATTACTGTAAGAAGCACCACTGCTTTAATCTTTGTTTCAGAATTTTGCCTTCTAAGTGTAATTCCAACTCCAACATTCCAGTTTGGTGGCAAAACAGGAAACCTTATCTCTTCTCTTGTACTGCAAAAGAAATAGTCTGTTGTGAGGGTGAGGTATATTACATAATTTTATGAAGATGAATACCGAGTGAAACCCATTGAACAAAGTGTGAAATGGGAAATAATATAATATAGAAATATAATAAAGAATGATTACCAGTATGTAATTACCTGTGACAAAAAGTGTCATATAAAAGAATGCTGTAATGGAAATTGTTCTGTACAGTGCTTCTACGAATTTGAGGAACTGTTGATAAAATGCATACAGAACATGTGTGATTTCAGGCTTCCGCTGTGAAGTAGCTGAGAACTGCGCTCTTCTGGGTTATTGTACTGCATAATAACCCAGAAGAGTGCAGTTCTTGTGTGCAGAGTATTTGAATGTATTACCAGGAAAGAAAAACAGGCAACACATTAGAAGTAAGGGCTAAAACTGAACATGTGTACTGCTCAGTAAGTGTGGCATGTATTTTTATCTTGTGATTTGCATCATGGCTGTGCTTCATATGTACTCTGCAATATTTTGAGTCTGTGTGTTACACACAACCAGTCTTTGGACGATCCTTCGGGATTCCATCATAAGTAAGCCGTACTGTAGTATGATCTAATGAATGAATGACAATGCCTGCTATGTTCATAACCCAGTAAACAAAAACAAGTGCTTGAAGAATGCAGTCTTTTGGGATGTGTTTCAATGCCAGTAGCAATTTACCAATGTTTTGGACAAACCTGCTGTCTCCATCTTCAGAATAGTATATTGAGGATGTAGTCTTCCCCCAGAATGGTTGTGAATTCATCATCATCATTTTTTTTATTTTTCTATAGATCCATCATAGTTACATCAACCAAGGATACAGAAATTTTCATTAATTCAGTATAAACATATATATATATATATATATATACACACATAAACATATGAACATATGCAAACAATGTAAATCATATTTTGGAATAGTTGAAGAATAAGAGACCAACTTATGTCACAATTTATTAAGTTTTATTTCATAAGATTTACATATTAAGGAAACTTGTCATAGCTTACACAATGCATTAATAGTAAAATACAACATGGTCGTACCGCACCGCTAACCTCTAAACGTTGCATTTTATATATTTATTCAACAAATACAGATACTGAATATTTTAAACACAGTATATACTCTCCGTTTTTTTCTCTTCAAAATGCAGCTTGTTTCATAATTCCAACGTATTTGGTTCCTGTATTATTCATATTTTATATACAGAGTGTGCTAAAACTTAAAAAAAATAATTCCGGCGCCAAAAGGTTAACCCTTTGACGCCAGAATTAAATCCCCCCCCGGCCACTTTAGTGGCCATTCGGCTATTTAAAGGGCTCACTGTGCGACATATATATATGGCGTTTGGCGGCTAAGGGTTAATATAATCTCGTATAAATAAAATATTACAAACATATTTACAGTAACATATTTACTATATAAAATATAGCTTTTATAATTTTCTGTTTTCCTTATAATTAAAATATTCTTCAATCAAATAAAAGGAATGTTGATATAAAAACCTTTTTTGGTGGTTATAAAACATTTCTGGTCATTAGATGAACTTTTTATGTATTCTGGAAGATAGTTAAAAACCTTTATTCCTGAGAAATATGCTCCTCTATTAAATTTAGATAAATTTACTGTTGGCAGGTGTAGATTATTATTGTACCTAGTTCTTTAATTCGCTCATTTGGAACAGGAGTGTCACAACTCAAAATCTGTGATTTTTCAGGAGAAGCTTTTAAAGGTTTTGAAGTGCTATAATTTTCTAGGAATGCAATGACACAACTGCTTTCCAGTGGCAAGTTTTGCAAACTGCATTACAACATTATACCTATTAAAAGTGCATATGCAAACATTTCTTTCTATACCAATAACTCAAAAACGCCAAATTTTGAGTTGTGACACTCTTGTCGCAAATGAGCAATTTATGAATTTCCTTATCTGTATTACGTAGGTGTTCATTATTTACTGTATATAATATTAATTGATATATGTACTGTGAATCCATCGGCAATATTTTCATATCCAAAAGTTCCCTACACGAATCACTTGCCCTAGTGTTCATTATAATTCTAACAATTTTATTTTGAAATATACTTTATTACTGTAGGAGGAATTGCCCCCAAAAATGACACCATAGCTTAAGATAGAATGTATGTGGGCATAATAAATTATTCTCAGGGTATCTTTTGATAATAAAGATTTTACATGTTGTATTGCACAACAATCAGCGCACATCTTATTTACTACCTGATCTATAAATTGTTTGCCTCAGGGTATCATAGATTCATACTCTACCCTGAGTCATGTGGGAGGTGGTAACAGTTGTGGAATAATACCCTGATGGGGGTTGCTACGACAAGCTGGCTAATGAAGCTCTGGTTTACCCAAGCCAAGGTGGAAGGTACTGTGCCGACGGCTGCACGGCACTGGGGTAGAGATAGCAGTGTTCTTAATGATCCCCTTGGGGTATCAGACTGCACTCCATTGTATGTAGGCCTTCTCTCTGCGTGAGGCTCCATGGATGGTGACCTTATGTTTCCCCCCCCCCCATATGTAGGAGGGCTCCTTTTTGGGGACTATGGCATACATACATGAATGAATGGACCAGTGGCCCTGGTGACAGAGTATCCCTGTCCATGGGGACCCTGTTAGGGAACATGGAGGGGGCCCCCTTATCAGGGACTCTGAGGGAAGATACTAAAACATGGAGAATAAAAAAGTGACTTTATTATTGCTTTTATCTTGACATTGACCTTCTGGATCTTTTGGAACGTCTGTATATTTATGTTTGCAAGGCCAAAAGAACTTCCTTACATACACCCCTATGAATAACAAAACCAATATAATACTCAATATAATACCCAATATAATACCCACAATTTTTGCAGCACTTGTATCTTCATTTATGGCTGGCACTATTGAAGGTTGTTGATCTGTAGCAACTTCATGGGTGATCTGTGTCACCCCAAAGACAGTACTGTTGTAGTTTTTGGTGTTTGTAGTGATTTGAACTTCAGTGTCATTCATGTTTGTTTTTGTTACTGTTTCAGAATCAAAATGTTCTTGTATTATAGTACTGCTTTCTTTTCTTGACAGTATTTCTGTTGGCACCATAGTGTCATCCTTGTAGCTTATTTTTGGTATTTCCGTATTATTGTCACTTGATTTTGTTAGTGCTGCAGTTGCCATTGTGTCATACGCATTTTCTTCACTGCTACTGCACAGTATATTAACCCATCGCAATTCATCCTTCAAAGATGTACAATCAATGCTGTTGCCACGCAGATCTAGAGTAGCCAGGTTTCTGAGTTTCCTGAATGCTTCAGGAGAGGCACTTTTGATTTCGTTTGATGACAGATTAAGGTCGCGAAGCTGCGTCAGATGTTCGAAACTTTTTGTTTCAATGTTTCGAATCGAATTGTTTGATAAGTCGATACGCTGTATGTCACGAAAACTTCCATCTTTGAAATTGACATTTCTCACTTCACTGATCTTATTGTGTGAAAAGTTCAGTGAATAAAGTTTTGGGAAACATGGGGGTATACTTGTGTACTTCTGCTTACTACAGTCTGCAAAAATTATGTCCTTTGCTTTCACTTCACATGTACACTTCACAGGGCACAATTCTTGTGCTTCATCTCCCAATTCACAGTGGCCTGAAACCACCGTAGATAGAATAACGAAGATCATCACAAGGTGTTCCATCTGTAATTAATTAAGTATGTATTAGTTTATATGAAATAAATTCTCTATTTAGGTTTGCTATTAAATGATAAAAGACAGAACTGTGTGAGCACTGTAGAGAGATAGAAAGCATAATCAAGGGACAGATTAGTTACTAGTACAGCCTTTCCTAAGTAGCATGCTATTATGTGCATCACAGATAAAGAAATGCCTGATTAGTGTTTATAACAGTGGTTTAATTCTGGTGTACAGCAGCAGCACACACTATTGTGGCTGAAGCTTCAAGTGTGTTGTGAGGCTTTGAATAGAAGAACGATTATACAAAATTAAATATGAAAATTAAAACATTACAAATTAAAAACTGATAAAGTTGTTCCTTATACACGTGCACATACACAAAGATAAGGGGGGTAGGGGTTCATTTATGTCTTTGCTAACCTGAAGGGACGCCCTTATGTAAGTCACATCTACACAAATAGAAAATTCAAGATACAAGTAAAGAGTTCACAGTTAAAACTCAATACATATTATCTGCATTATCTACCACATACACAATTTTTAACCTTAAATTAAGTGCTTTTATCTTGAATTTTGTATTAATGTACATACCATTCATACATAATTATATGTAAATATTATGGCAACTTCTTTTACTGAAGTCCTTGATAATGGCCCAGATGCACTAAAACATGCTGGGAGACATCAAAAGGTTCCCTGAGCAGTACCAGCCTTTGTGTGGACCAGGACAGGCCTTGCTACAAGCTGGATGGTCTGGAGATCAAATGCTCATGGGGGTGAGACTTTCAGCACCCATCCAGACTGGCCCAGCCTCCTGTACAATGGGTATTGAGTCTTTCCCGGGAGTAAAGTGGCCAGGGTATGGCATTAGCCACCCACCTCCATCTCCCGCCAAGGTTAAAGAAAGAGTACAGCTATACCTCTACTCCGCCTCCGGGCCTTCATTGCCTGTTTTAGGGTGCACTTTACCTTTTCACCTTTTGTGTACATATTGTGGTAAGCTTTAATTTTATGACTGAAATGGGATGGTCTGTAGAAAACTTAGAGATTATGTAGACACCTGCACTTGCTGTCAGAGAACTGTATGTACTCCAGGGTGCTGCTGATAAGCAGTGTTCATTATGATAAAGGTTTTATGTTACTGTACAATACACTCTTAGTGTAATCACAGCCAATGCTTCAATCCCATTTTTTTGTTGTTGCATTAAGTACTTTCTCACAGCATCTGCTTCAGATGTGCAACAAGTCTTTGACAGACTTTTACTCATATTCATATTAGACAGCAGAATAATAAAAAAAAAAAGCATTTTAAACTCATTCTCTAATAAACTTGGAATACAGGTAACCAGCAGCTACACATATAGCCTGCTATCACATTAAGAAATTGTGCATTTTGCCACAGTGTATTTATGTGTTTTGTATGACTCACCAAAAAGACCAAACAGTTCCCTTATCAGCTTTCACCAAATGCCCTTTCTGCATGACACAGACTGTTGTCTGTGAGGTAAGGAATGAATGTTTACGAGTGATTCAAACATCAGTCTTCAAAAGCTTAAGACTGAAGACTGAAATGTGTGTTAATTTCTAACTGGGCATGTAAGGATATCATAAGTTACTTCTATGGTGTTCCTTTAAAAAAAAATGTTTAAATTTAACACAGAATTATGTGTAACCATGTACTCCTAACACTAATCCATAGGATGTACTGTTTGTTAACATTTAGAACTTCCACTATGAGGCTTGGAGCTGCTTGAACTGGTTTATAACCCATGCAAATAATTACACATTTTGTAACAGTTTGCCATGATCAGTGGGTCCCTATCACCATCGCATGGTGCATGCTCGGATTTTGGATGGAGGGTAGCTGCGAATATATTGAATAAGCAGTCGCGGACAGCCGATAAGGGGTGGTCCTCCAACTTGGGGGTTGGACGAGGTACTAACAACTTCTCACTGTAAAAACTGGACTTCTTAAGAAACAGTTACCCATGCCTTTGCCTGGACTGATCCTTTGGTACAACCTAAGCAATGAAAAAGGGACATGAGATTTGGTACACAGAATGTAATGGGCCTATAGTGGTCACACTCACATCAGTAAGCACGGAATTAGCGACGTATAAATTAGATTTAGTGGGTGTACAGGAGATTAGGTGGGACAAAGGGGTAACCATAAGAGCAGAGAATTATATTTGTTTCTATGGAAAAGGAAACAAAAATCATCAATTGGGAACAGGATTTTTGTACACCATGGAAGAGTATCACCTGTTAAGAGGGTAGAGTTTGTTAGTGATAGGATGTCATATGCAGTTCTGAAGAGGTTACTAGTGTAATATCCTTTTGAACGGGCATGCACCAAATGAGGGAAAAAATTGATGATTCAAAAGACAGTTTTTATGAGGAATTAGAGCAGGTTTTTGATAATTTTCCTAAGGACCATACGAAAATTTTAATTTTCATTAAAATTTTAATGCAAAATTGTGGAGAGAGGATACTTGCAAACAGACAACTGGGAATGACAGTCTACATAAGGATAGCAATGATAGTGATGTTAGAATAGTTAACTTTGCTGCATCAAAAAATCTAGTTGTTCAGAGCATTATGTTCCTGCATGGAAACATTCATAAATACACCTGGACCTCTCCTGATGGGAAGACTCACAACAAGACTCATCACATACTGACAGACAGGGAATGGCATTCAAGTATATTCTATGTATGATCTTTCAGGGGGGCTGACTGTGATACTGATCACTATATGGTGGTTTCATAAGTTAATGGAAAGACTGGCAGGAAGTCAACAAGCAGCACAAAAGTTTGATGCGGGAAGATTTAATCTCAGGAAACTAAATGAGCTGGAGGTTATGAAACAGAATCAGATTAAGATCTCAAACAGGTTTGCAGCTTTAGAGAACTTACATGATAGCATGGATATAAACAGGGCTTGGGAGAACATTAAAGAGAATATCAAAACCTCTGGTAAAGACATTCTAGGTCTACATGAATTGAAACAGCATAAAACATGGAATAATGTAGAATGTTCATGATTTTTTGACCAAACAAAGCAGGATAAAATGCAGTGGTTACAGGATCCAAACCAAAGCAATTTAGGTAATATAAACCATGGAAGATGTGAGCTAGCAGACATTTCAGGGCCAAAAAAGAAGGAATATATGAAAGCTAAAATTGAAGAACTTGGAAGCTAACAATAACATAAAAAATATCAGCGAATTGTATAGGGGCATCAATGACTTTAAGGAGGGTTACCAGCTGAGAACTAATATAGTAAAGGATGAGACGAGTGGTTGGTTACAGACATTCACAGCATTTTGGCTAGGCGGAGGAATCATTTCTCTCAGCCACTGAATGTACAAGGGGTTAATGATGTTAGGCAGACAGAAATATGTACCACAGAGCCACTAGTGCCTGAGTCAAGTGCCTTTCAGGTTGAGATGGCTAATGAAAAGCTAAAAAGACACAAATCACCAGTATTGGTCAAATCCCAGCAGAACTGATTAAAACACGGGTAGAACAATTCACTCTGAGAACCATAAACTTATTAATTCTATTTGGAATAAGCAGGAATTCCCTGAGGAGTGGAAAGAGCCAATCATTGTACCTATCTATAAGGGTGATAAAACAGATTATAGTAATTATAGAGGCACATCACTTGTGTCAACTACACAAAAATTTTATCCACCATTCAGCTGTCAAAGTTAACTAACTCCATATGTAGAGGAAATTACAGGGGATCGTCAGTGTGGATTTTGATGCAACAGGTCAACTACTGATCATATATTATGCATTCGTAAAACACTTGAGAAAAAATATGAACAGACGTCAAGAAAGCCTATATGATTCAGTTAGGCGGGATGTCTTGTATAATATTCTCACTGAGTTTGGTATCCCCATGAAACTGGTAAGGCTAACAAAAATGTGCCTAAATGAAACCTATAGCCCAGTCTGGGAAGGCAAACATTTGTCTGACATGCTTTCTATGTAGAATGATAGGAAACAAGTGAGATGCTTTATCATCATTGTTTTTCTACTTTGCTATACAGAATGCCATTAGGAGGGTTCAGGTGAACAAGGGTGGCTTGAAATTAAATGGCACACATCAGCTTCTGGTTTATGCTGATGATGTTACTATACTGGAAAGAAGTGTACAAACTATAAAGAAAGACAAAAAAGCTTTGATAGTTGCTCCTAAGGAGATTGGACTAGAAGTAAATGCTGATTTATGAAGTACATAGTCATGTCTCGAGATCAGAATGCAGTACGAAGTCCAAATATAAAGATTGATAATAGTTCCTTTGGAAGGGTGAAAGAGTTCAAATATTTGGGAACAACCTTAATGCATCAAAATTCAACTCAGGAAGAAATTAAGAGCAGACTGAAGTCAGAGAATGCTGCTATCATTTGGGGCAGAACCTTATGTCTTCCAGTCTGCTACCCAAAAATATAAAGATTAAGATACAGAGAACTATAATTTTGCCTCTTGTTTTGTACAGGCGTGAAACTAGGTTCCTTGCATTAAGGAAGGAATGTAGGCTGAGGGTGTCTGAGAACAGGATGCTGAGGAGAATTATTCGGGCCTAAGAGGGACGAGATAATGGGAGTGAAGAAAACTACATAATGAGGAGATTAATGATATGTACTCCACACCAAATATTGTTTGGGTGCTAAAATTGTGAAGAATGAGATACATGGGGCATGTAGAATGTATGACGGAGAAGAAAGGTGTATACAGGGTTTTGGTGGAAAAATCTGAGGGAAACAGAGGATATATTATTAAAATGGATCTTCAAGTAGTGCAATGAGGGGGCATGGACTGGCTTGATCTGGCTCAAGATAGGGGCAGATGGTCGGCACTTGGAAACGTGGTAATGATCCTTCAGATTCCATAAAATGCGGGGAATTTCTTGACTAGCTGAGAAACATTCAGGTCTCAAGAAGGACTTTGATCCAAGAAGTATGGAGTGAGAGTCTGCTTTGGATATTCGAGCTAAACATTTGTAGCCCAAAGTGTTTTAATTTGTTTTAAAAGCTTCCATTCAAATTTCTTTGGAAACACCTTATAGCTTTGTTAAGTGGTTTTTTACAACTAAAGTGCACAAATTATTTTTACAGCTTTAATTGGATACCTAACACTTTATGATTCATATCTGAATTATCATCAGGGGCACAAATTCACAACGAATATTTCCTAACTCGTTAGGATCCCTTATACCCCTGTGGGAAACTCTCAAAGTTACCCAACATGATGATACCAATTACAATCACTGTACATACACTTTTGTTTTTTTTAAGACAGTATGCTCAGAAAAGAACAAGCTGAGCGCAGCCCCCCCCCCCCCCCCCCCCCCCCCCACACACCAAAAAAAA
>Ga0123357_10007488_pt1 | contig 13501 bp, 5 predicted proteins | sample TergutEmb28metaG_FD_89873 | JGI IMG/M metagenome (GOLD analysis project Ga0123357, IMG submission 89873) | Embiratermes neotenicus P4 segment gut microbial communities from Petit-Saut dam, French Guiana - Emb289 P4 | ecosystem: Host-associated > Arthropoda: Insects > Digestive system > Gut ...
GCATTCTGTGTGCTTTCCAGAAATAGAAAAATATTTGCTGTATCTTCTTTGGTTTTGAATTTATTCGCTTCTCAAATAGGGGAGTTCTTTCTGCCGCATCCTGTATTTATTTACTGCTAAATTACTCTACATGTTTCTGGCGTCCATCGCGCCCATCATCAGGAGTACATAAAACAGTAGTGGTACAGATCGCACTGTAAAGTACAGAAGTTGAACCAGAAGCGTAATATTAACTTACAGGTTGTAAGGCAGGTCGGTAACGTGTAGAGGCTATCGTGTAAAAATAGTCAGAATTTAGCCACCCCTACACCGATCAATACTTCACACCGACTGTCCCAACCAGTCTTTATTTGGTCACGTTTGAAGAAGTTCGCTCCCCAGATAGGTGAGTAAGTCTTGACTGACATTGGATTTTCATTATCACTTGCTTTTAACCACTGACCGATATCATCAACATACAACCGACTTAAATTGTTAATTTATTTTTATTTTCATTTTTAATCTTAAATATACTAGACTAATTCTGACAGTTACCTACCTGCCTTACAAACTGTAAGTTAATATTACGCTTCTGGTTCAACTTCTGTACTTTACAGTGTGATCTGTACCAGAGGCTGCAACTACAGTTTTATGTACTCCCGATGATGGGCGCGATGGACGCCCGAAATGTGCAGAGTAATTTAGCAGTAAATAAATATCTGCATACTGTAGCCTCTCGTTGGATTTCTTCAACCTAGAATTACGATGCACGGAACTACAAATATAAAATAATTTAAAAGATTGTAGAACGTAAATATTTCAGTTTCGGAACTAACGTAGAGATACCCTCTGAGCATAAGAATTTTGAAAATGCAAAATAGGAAAATAAATTTCAAATTTCACCCTAGAACAGGCCACGAACGCTCAGAGGTGGAGTAGAGATATACCTATACTCTTTCTTTAACCTCGGCGCCTGATGGGGTGGGTGGACAACGCCATGCCCCGGCCGTTTTACATCCCGAGAAAGACTCGGTACCCATTGTATAGGAGGCTGGTAGGGTCCCAGGGTCGTTCTGGTCGGATGCGGAATATCTGGCCTCCAACTGGGATTCGGTCCCCGGACTGTCCAGCCCCGTAGTGAGTCGCTATACCGACTGAGCTCTTCCGGCTCACACTGAAAACAGTACAAAGCAGTGTCTGGATCAGGTGTAGAGCCATCGTTTATTTCAAAATCTGCGGAATTTACGCGGGCTCCAAACCAATTGTTGCCAGTAAAAGTATTATTTTCCAAAAAATTATTTTACATTAAATTATCAGAGGACTAAAATTACTGTTTGTTAATTATTGGCATTTTTTCCACGGCGCAACAACCCCCCAGTGGGCCAAGGATTACTCACTGTCGAGGCATCACGATCACAGTCAGACACACCACACTCGGTAGGACTCCTCTGGAGGAGTGGTCAGCCCGACTGAGGGAACTCTGACAATACACAACACTCACAACAGACAAACATCCACGCCCACGGCGGAACTCAAACCCGCAATCCCAGCAAGCGAGCGACCGCAAACCCACGGTTTAGGCCGCTGGGATCGGGTATTTATAGCATTACAGCAACAAAATGAACCCATAATTAGCCCCTAATTTCATTTTTAGGACTAAGCAAAATTTTGGGGAATGGAACAGCTTCACTGGGAAGGTCGTTAGCGTTTCCTTGTCGATGATAACTTTTTAAAGAAACACAGACTTATATCCCAAAAATTATGAAAACGCATTATTATTATTATTATTATTATTATTATTTACCAATTCTATGCAGGGTATTTGGAAATATGTACCTGAAACAAACCATGTTTATAGGGTATATAGTGTTAAAGCTGTTCTGTATTTACGTTTTGTGCTACATGTAATGTCATTTCGCAAGTTAAATATGTTTTGTACTTTTACATTAGTACTTCCCGCAGTATGTGTGCAGTTACAAAATGGGTGTATTGTGTAGTTGATTTTGTGCTTACCGGTATGCTGCTCAAATACTGTCCGCGTGATTTTGAAATGGTTCAAATTTCCCCTACTTGTACTGGTGTTTATTATTATTATTATTATTAGTAGTAGTAGTAGTAGTAGTAGTAGTAGTAGTGGTAGTAGTAGTACATGTTTGAAACTTATAGAATAAGAAGACGCAGGAACTTACCGCACTCTACTCTTACAATTCCTTCCACTCCCAACCGTTCGAAAGTTTCCACAAACTTACAAAGTTCCCATGCGATATAGAATGTGCTCCTGACTACTTAATCATGGTGTAATGAACACCTCTTCAACATTCCAACCAAATGCACATGGTATATTAAATACACATTTTATTAAATCTCTCCTACATGTATCGTTGTGTTATATACAACATACTCAGAGAGAACATCATATTACTTGCTCAAAACCATCTGCTTTTTACAATGTTGTTGTGTATGTTACATTCGTTACGTCGCAGAATACAAAATACGCAATATTTCTTATAGATTTACGTTTACAGAATGACAAGTACAAAATATAGTTTAAATCATTGTAAAAACATCATCATTCTTTATAAGTATTGTGTAGTTTGTTCTGTGACATAATCAATATAATACACACACACACACACACACACACAAACAACAACATTGTAAAAAGCAGTAGTTTAGAGGACATAATAAGATGTTCTCCATGAAGACGGTTTATATAACACACCGGAACATGCAGGAGAGGTTTAATAAAATCTGTACTTAATATATGTGCATTTGGTTGGCATATTGAAGTTACATTGGACTACAATAATACACGGCATTGAAAACTTTAAAATTGTGTCATGAACTTAACTGAGTACTCGAAGCTCACAAAGTCACTCCAGAACACACTAAGCATGCAAAGCTCACAAAGTCACTCCAGAACACACTAAGCATGCGAAACTCACAAAGTCACTACAGAACACACTAAGCATGCGAATCTCACAAAGTCACTCCAGAACACACTAAGCATGCGAATCTCACAAAGTCACTACCGAACACACTCAGCATGCGAATCTCACAAAGTCACTCCAGAACACACTCAGCATGCGAAGCTCACAAAGTCACTCCAGAACACACTAAGCATGCGAAGCTCAAAAAGTCACTCCAGAACACATTGAGCATGCGAATCTCACAAAGTCACTCCAGAACACACTCAGCATGCGAAGCTCACAAAGTCAATCCAGAACACATTAAGCATGCGAAATTCACAAAGTCATTCCAGAACACACTAAGCATGTGAAGCTCACAGTCAGTCCAGAACACATTAACTATGATGCAGAAGCATCAACTGGGTGCGTCAGCAGCCACCCGCGCGCTGCAGATGCACATACCGTAGCGGATATTTTCCATCGCGACGATTCGGCCACATAAATACGAAGTTTCGGCAGCTGATGCTGTCTCTGTCATCGTTTGAAGGGACAAAGCTACACAACTGTGGCCATTACAAACGGATACAATCTCAGTCTCCATCTTACGGGCCCCAGAGGCGTTGCTGGTGTTGGGGAGAAGGGAAAAATCTCTGCAAGTGCCGGGAAACGTCGTCCAGCCGGCAGCCCAGTCACTTAGAATCTGAGCTACTCAGTTACCCAATAACCATCAACATTTCTCTCACAATATAAAAGTCTGATATCGAACCCAGGTACCTGGGGTACAATGGTACGACCTGCAACGTAAGGAGCTGTCCTGTTACACCCTACGAAGGCATATAGGGGGAAGAGAGATATAGCTTCACTCGCAGCGGTGAGCGGTTAAACAGACTACCCATCCGCCTTATCCCCGAGCAAGAGGCCCTGTACCCAATGAACAGAAGGATAGGTCGACCCTTTATTGGGATTTGAACCCCAAACATTACAGCCTGTCGCTAAATCGGTATACCGAATACATAATCCGTGCAGGGTCCTCGGGTTAATTTCAAGTTGAATTTGTGCTTGGGTTAGGCAGGGGCTTCCTGGGGCTGCGTGTACAGCACTAACGTAGAAGATAGAACTATATATCACGTGACAGCACGCAAACAATAAACATCGCGTGTTGCATATTCGCAAGGAAGAATATTAAATTTAACCTTTTCTTCTTTTTTTTTCACTTCATTCACGGTTATTTCTCTAAAATGAATCAGGTCACATGTTAACATCCCTTTATCTGTGCTTAAACTTAATTTAATTTGATATAATTGGCTCTGGGCACGCCGTGGCGGTTGAGGCACTGCGCTACAAGCCGGAAGGTAGCGGGTTCGATTCTCGATGGTGCAATCGGAGTTTTCCATCTGCAAAAACCTTCCGTTCGCACCATGACCTTGGGGTCGACACAGCCTCTTCCACCAGTGTGTACCAGAAATATTTCCCGAGGGGTAAAAGCGGCCGAAGCCTCGGGGTGACCACCTTACCACTTTCATGTGTCGATTGTCTTGAAATCTGACAGACTCAACCTCCTGGAAACCAAAGGGCCTTTCCAGACCTGTACAGGAATCGCTTTACCTTTTTATGTTCGATTCAGTTCAAGTCCGACAGCTTACGCAGATTTCGCTCATCTGTGCATTGTTCGAGTGCAGAAAATTACATAAACTTAACTTTAAAAGAAAGGTTCGCCTGACATCTAGGAACCATCAATTACGGACGAAAAGAAATAAGAACTGAAAACATAAAGCCTTGTAACAAACGCACAAGACCATTTGTCATCCAGTACTGGAAGGAATATCCTCGAAATTGTACTAAAAGGAAGACAGCAAGAGGCAAATATGACAAGTGTGACTGGGACAATTATTACTCCTTCAATTGTCAGTTTGCTTGTTTGTATTTCCTATACCAACTGACAGAGTAAATATTATGAATATTTAAATATGAAATATTCGTACATAAATCGCACAAAGAATTACAATTTGTATAAAATTATATATCACATTTAGTCGAGGATCGCTCATAATCTGATATATTTTTGATATACGTGAAGTTTCGTCGCTTTGATTTACTCCCGTCTTCATGTTATTGATCGTCAGGGCATGTGCTATTGTACAATTTATTTCTCCTATCAGTTGCGACATCTGGAATGGAACCAATACTCTTTTTAATTATATGCCGTAATGTTATAGATAAGCATAGGACAATAGTGTTTAAATGACAATATAATATCACTAACATTACGAGGGCTGTCCGGAAAGTATCCAGCCATTTTGAATATCTCGAGAACCGGTCGCGTGGCCTTGATGGAAACTGAAAGCCAGTCAGAGGAGACCTTACTGTGCATCCGTGAACAGTCGCTCTCCCGTGGGGCTAGTCAGTCGGCAGTGAGACGCCGTTGACTGAGCTTGTACTGTGTGACCGTCGCATTCACAATGACCGAGTGAGCAGATCAGCTTCATCACGACACTGCGCATGCCAATTCTACAGCTCTCCTGCAGGCTTTTTTGACAAAGCATCACATCACCCAGGTCTGCCAGCACCACTACAGCCCAGATATGGCTTTCTGCGACTTCTGGCTTTTACCAAAGCTAAAATCGCCGTTGAAAGGGAAGAGATTTGTGAATGCGACGGTCACACGGTACACAAGCTCAGTCAACGGCGTATCACTGCCGATTGACTAACCCCACGGGAGAGTGACCGTTCACGGATTCACAGAAAGTCTCCCCTGACTAGCTGCCAAGTTACATCAAGGCCACACGACCGGTTCTCGAGATATTCAAAATGGACGGATACTTTCCGGACAGGCCACGTATAACAGCAGCAATTTGAGTAATGATATAAAGTTAGTCGTTTATAGGCAATTTCCGAAATATCATGTCTACAAATTGTATCTTATATACCGGACGATATCCAGTATAATCACGTCAGTTATGAAGGAATGTCCCATCACATACAGGCAAGCTGCCGTGCTGGTTGCGGCGGAAAAAAAAACAAACGCCCTATAATGGTGTGACCAGACTCTCTGTCATCTGCTCCACTTTTCTGTTAGAATGACATGTAACAACAGCACAGGAAAAACGGACACACAGGCTGTATCCTCCGTCCGCATGTTGAGGAAGGGAGATCCGTTAGTGCCCCGATGTGGCAGTACCTTGTATAGCTTTCCCCACAATTTACATGACTTCAGGTTTCCAGCGCGGTGTGCATGATGTCTTCGTACTTCTGGGATACTATGCAGTGTTGATTGGTAGTTGGTCACCGACGTTTCGGGACAGCTTATCGATCTCTTCTTCTGAGTCTGCTTGATCTTTCAAGATGGGACCGACAGACTGTGCCGAAACGTCGGTAAGTAACTGCTAATCTACGTTGCGTGACATCCCACAAGACCTCTTTCCCATCCTACTTATGAAACCCTATACGTGATTGATATTCGTAAAACCGACGTTTCGGAGAACGGTTGTGTCTCCGTCTTCTGGATCAAAAGGGGAAGAAATATTCATTAGCTAGCACTGCCTATGATCTCCGTCATTTTGGTTGTTTGTTTTTGGCGCGACAGCCCCCAGTCGGCCAGGGCCTCCTCATTCACGAGGTTTCTAGGCAACACACAACGACCCACCACAGCCCGTAAGACTCCTCTGGACGAGTGATCAGCTCGTCGCAGAGACCTCTACCTGACAACATATAACAATCACAACAGACAAACATCCATACCCCGGTGGGATTCGAACCCACAATTACAGCGGGCGAGCGGCAGCAGACCTACGCCTTAGACCGCGCGGCCACTGGGACCGGCAACCTCTGTCAGTAAAAAAAGGTATAGCAGTCCGTTACAGGCCTGGAGTGGTCCAGAGGGTTCCAGGAAATTAAGGTTCCCAGATTTCATGACAACGGCACAGGATGGTGGTAAGGTTGTCAGCCTTACGCACCAGCCACCTTTACCCCCAGGAAATGCTCTTGGTACTCATTTCTGTTACAGGCTAAGTCGACCCCAGGGCCATAGTGAGATCAGAAGGATTTTAAGTCAAATAAAAATTCCAATGACACCAGCTGGGATCGAACCAGCGACCTTCTGATTTGTAGCACAGCACCCTAACCACTGTGCCGCCGGTGTCCCCCATTCTCTGTCAGGAGACCAAACAAACTGTGGATATCCGAACAATCGGAATACCATCGCAGTAAATACCAACATATACCTATCGGTACTTTGTCTTAGCCGAAACACACTCCTGCAGTGAACCACGGAACAACTTCACCTCAGACACGAATACTGTGTTAAGTAACACGAGATCAACACGGCACTTGAACAATTCTTCCGTTTCAAAGTTCAGTAACCCAAGTGTCAATTATTCCGTCTTAATTCTATTACATTATAGCACAACGACATTCATTTACGAATTAACCCCATTAACAGAATTAAAGGTCGCCAGAGTGTTTTAATTAATTTATCGCGACTGCTGCCAATTTTATTAATGCATTCTATTCTGATCTTGCGTTCATTTGTCCTCCGTCCACATACAGATTAATTACACATCAAACTAATTACACACAGAGCAAACAAAATCGATAAACTTGCACTATATTTCAGTATTGTTTTAACAAATTCAGATAATTAACCAAATGAAACAAACAAAAGTTAACATGTCCAAAGGGAATACAAAAAACTAGATAATATACGCGACTTACGAATAACGTGATGTGCCGCGTTCGCGTTACTAGTCGAACACCCACAAAAATGGGCACTGTTACGTGCACAGTCGCGTGTTGTTGTCACAACTTCTGCGGTAACAATGGGCTCTGTTACCATTGTTGACATTCATACGTCTCTGTCAAAAATGGAAAGGCAAAAATGTGTTCTTTTTTGCATCGTTGAGCTAAATGTTGCTTGCAACAATTATTTTATGGCGATATACCACATCGGTAACAAAACAACTTACTTAGGTTGTCAGGTTTAGCGCCCATTACTTATGCCCGATTTTAAAATCATTTTGGATTTTCTCGACAGATTATTATAATAAAATAGTCTCCAACATGAAATTTGAGGAAAATGCGCCCAGTGTCAGCCCAGCTGACACGTGCGGACAGACGGACGGACGGACACACGTGACAAAGCTTATAACTGCTTTCCGCGAATGTGCGAAAGTACCTAAATCGTGCGGCACACACGTATAGCATGAGACAAAGCCACAAACATACACCAAAATAAAGAACTATAAACATTGTGATGACTCAGATAGCTCAGTGACTTTAGTGAGCACGCTACGGGCTGGACGACAGGATAATCGCTTTCGACGTCAGGCACGGACTGAGATTTATTTCCTAGTCCAACTCTGCACTTGCTCCCCAATGCTCGTGAATCGAATAGTAGCTGATCTTTCATCGTGGGTAAGGCAGTCCAGGAGCAAAGCCGAACACTTCCTTCTATTTAGTAGACAGACTAAGAACGTATGGAGCTATACCTCCATAAGAAGACCAAGGGTTCACAGTGGTTGCCAAGAAGGAAAATGACCTCGGAGATGGAAGAAAGGGAGTGATAAAATTTCCGTTCCGACTGCTTTAACCTTAAACAGAAAGAATCCGGTAAGCAAGGGTTCTGGGGTCGACGTGGTTACTGCGGAAAAAAGTCAGCCTACGGAGACCGGAAACCCGGTTGACTCATATACTAATAACTGCAGTGACAATGCTGGTATATAATAGTTATTACTAATGAAACGTGAAATCAAAATAGTAACTCAATTAAAACATCAATAGAGCAATATTCCGTAATTAATCAAGCCAGGTAAAGTATTTCGCTTTGATTGCAATTAACAGGCAACTAGTTCGAAACATCTATTATTGTTTGTGGCATATTAAACATTTATTCAGCAGCATTAATTAAAATTGGGTATTTAAATGTGGCGTTTCCTTTACCCATTATGGCGAACATCTAATAAAAACTTCAATTTTCTATCACTCAACGGGAGGTTATTTAGACAAACGCTCATATTCAATTAGTACTACAAACAAACTCCAAACAGCAGACTTGTGTTTGGGGTACTGATTATCACCCAGGGAGGCAAGAAATTCCCAGCTTTATATAACCTTATTACAATTAGGTTTCCGTGAGATACGATACGTATATACGGTAAAGAAAACTTCTGGACCTAAGAGGGACGAGGTAACAGGGGGCAGCATAATGATCTGTACTCCTGGTCAAATATTACTAGGGTTATTAAATCAAGTAGAATGAGATGGGTAGGGCATGTGGCACAAACAGGGAAGAGGAGAGCATGCATACATGGCGTTGGTGTGGAAAGATATCATCTGGAAGACCTAGACGTATATCGGAAGATAATATTGGAATGGATTCTGAAGAACTCTGTTGGGAGGTCACAGAAGGGACGGATCGGTCTCAGTTTGAGGGCAAGTGGTGGGTTCTTGCGAACGCGGGCATGAACTTTTGGGTTCAGGTTCCATAAATCGTGTGGTGTTTCTCGACTAGCTGAGTAACGACTAGTTTTTCAAGAAGGATTTCTATATTAGTTAGTTAATTAGATACTTAGTTAAAAAAGCTCTACGTTGAAAACTACATCGTTTCAGATAAATTTAGTCGTCACATTCCATTCCTTTCACATATGTAATATTATCCCCCATCTACGTCTAGATCTTCCGAAGGATTCATTCCTTCACGTATTCTGACAAAAATCTCTTTCCCATCCTTGTTACAAGTTTTGACCACCTCACGCCTCTTAATTTCATTTTACACATACTCTATGCGTTTCTCTCAAACTTCAAAAGTGCTACATTCCCCGCCCATCCCTCCCCCTTGACATTGGCCACCCGAGTAACATTCGGTGAAGACCAAACATTGTGAAGCGCTTGTTAAAGTCATCTTCTGCAGTGTAGTGCCCCTTTCTACCTCTAAGAGCCTCAGTCTACGTTCCTCCCTCAGTCTGAGAGAACAAAGTTTCTTCGTATTTTTAAACAGCAAAAGGTAGCCAAAATATTCTGAATAGAATTGCAAAAGTATATCCCTGAATTTAATCTGTCCCTAATTTCTTCACGCCAATACTTATGATTTGTCACCGTCGGTCCAAAGTTCTTCATCACTGCCACAATATCAAAGGGTTTACCGGCTGTATGTACCCGTCCCGTGATTTCGTCCCGCACTCGGTGCAAGCTGACAAACGTTACATGCACTATGACACCGAGTTAATTAATTTCGGTGCAACTAGAGCGTTTTTCTTTGATAACCAAGCGATGTGACGTATCGGTTGCTACTACCCTTTTATCTTCCCTTGGCGGGAGCTACTGTACAGCGTCGTGAAGAGTCATTTTACTGTGTCTGACAGGCCACTCCCACATGGCACATCAAGCTTTCAGATCGCAACTCATCGGAATTCTGCAGGTTGTGTCCGATGAACCTCTCTCTCCCTCTCTCACTCACTCACACTCACACACACACACACACACACACACACACACACACACACACACACACCTCCTGCTGTTTCTCTCGTAAAGCCTGCGTATCAGTGAAATATGTTCTCCGCGCTGTGTGTGTAGCTATTCATTATTCTTCATTTCTATTGTGCTGTGTTGGTCTGTTTGTCTTCATACTGTGAGGCCGGGGGTTATCCGAGGTGAGGCTAATTGAGGCCCTTCATCTGCACATACAGGGAGTCACACAGAACACGAATGTAAACACAACCCTCTCCATCTGAAGCTTTTCGAATTTGAATTGGAAGGGGCTGATGTTAACCTTATGAGAGAGAGAGAGAGAGAGGGGGAGAGAGAGAGGGGGTGGGAGAGAGAGAGCGCGCGACTATCAAGCTCACAGCAGCGACTGCGGTGTCAGCGCCGGCCTGAAGGAGCTGGCGAAACTGTAAAAGAGTATGGTGTTGACCGAGACGTTATTGCAAATCTCTTTCATTCCCTTTGTCTATCGTTTTAACCTCTGAATTTAACAAGCGACAATTTCAGCAGAATAATATTGACGACTGAAAAAAGAAAATCTTTTAATTGGCTTGAAAGTGGTGAATCATTTACTGATCTTTTATGCAATGAAACGATATCTGGGATAGTGAATAACGAATGATGAAATGATCAAAAAGTTCTCGTTTCGTAACTATGTTACATCAGAATCTAAGGCACAACAAATATTCATATTTTAGGTAACACTCCGGCTTGCAAAATAATCAGCTTAAGATTAAATGGGATAAATATATTTAAAAGTGTAGGATAAAGAGTCCTGATATGCGCCATTTCTGTGTCCTTTTGTTACTGTTATTTGTATAAAAGACAAACTAATTTACAAGCCGCTTATTACGCGATTTGAGATCATCAAATTATTTAAAAAGGCACATTTCTTTAACTAATAACACAGCGTACCACGTGACACACAGAAGCTGATCTACCCTCCAGTGCTACCAAGAACGTAAAAGCGACTTTTCATTTGGTGGCCGTGCGTTGGGGACAGAGGTAGCTTACAACAAAAGTTTACTTCATGCGGAAGTTTTAAAACCGAATCTGCAATCATCACATCCTATCACACAAAAAATTAATTTTTTATTGTTTTTGTTTTTCTTCTTGTAGCTGATCTGGCTGACTGCGTCCTCTTATTGACGTTCCGCCCATCCGCCGGATGGTAGCTCACGAATATGAATATAATGTACACATGCATATGGAGCACTGCGGGAATGATAACTGACAGACGGAAACCGGTGTTTTCGGACAGAAGGACTATGCCAGTGCCAATACATCCACAAAAAATACTACCCTCGTTTTACGCACATGCCATCAAACACGTCTTTAAAAAGACGTTAATCAGACAACTTGTTTGGTGTGTCGTGTGTACACACCACAGAGAAATTACACTGTCTGTCAACGTACTCCTTTTTAATTCTCTAAAAACTGTGTAAAAGTTTTGTCCTTTATACTTTCTCGTAATTTTACGCATTTTTATATAATCCGCCCAGTTTTCTTGTATCATTTTTCATCTTTTACCAAGTGTCATTCTTTGGTAAAGAGTGAGATCTCACCCTACTTGTCGTTGCCTGATTATTGACCCTTGAAGATGGGTCCTATAGATTGTCCCGAAACGTCGGTACGCAATTACCACTAATCGCTGTGTAATAACCCATAGGAGCACGGTTATCACCTACTTGCAATTGTAAATATTCATAAAAGTTGTCATTTAGCCTGGTGATGGCTTGAAAAATAAGCCGAAACATTTTGCCTAATTAATTTGTATCGTAAAGTTGTGTATGACGGTATACTGAATGTATACGTAACTGATACCACAACGGAAATGTGTTATCTTAATGTTATCCTCCTTTAATTTCATGTCATAGTCGTTAATCTCTTGGGAACGCGTTTGAAATAGTCAGTTTAAGAAAAGAGAGTGTAAAATGGTGCACCAAATTCATTTGAAATTGAGTGCGTCTTGAGAATATCACAATCTTTGTGGTTCTGCAAAATGCCGGAAATTTCATCAAATGATATGTAACTATAGTTAACTGAGAATTCCTCTGCTGCATTGAATTGTAATTATATGGTAATTATGGGATAAAGTGACTAGAAATTATGTAGTTGTAAGCATAGCGATAGGATAGAGGACTACAGAACGCTAAGATAATGGATTATATGACTAGGAATGAAGAGATAATATACAAAAAAAAGTTTGCTGGAAGACGTTTATGAAAGAGTCAAAGTGATGAAAGGAAAAGACAGGGTGATGATTCTATGTGTGTTAAGTCGAAGAACTTTGCCCCAAAACGCCAACAATCACGGTGTTTCTTCTTTTACATCCCAGCGCGATTACCTTCGGACCAATGTTCAGCTGCTACACCCATTAGGAATATCTATACGAGGTTAAATTACCAAAAATACAGAAGTTTGAAAATCCAGTAAAAGAGAAGATAAATTGTGCATTCGGTCAACAAATTCTGGCCGGCAGATATAAAAAGCACCCACTACTACTGATCACTGATCAGAACTTTTAAAACAATCCCCACTCCATCAGCTTTAATTATCTGACATGGAAATCCTTTCATCTGAACTGTACGTAGTCAAATACTCTGTCGCTTTAAACACACTTCGGTTAACGGTAACAGTAACAGGCATTAAATGTCAACGGGCTTAAACCTTCGAAGCTTGGAAAAATGAATCAGCTTTTCTTTATATTGTAGGGGGTTGCATATTGAGTTGTACTGCTGTATTATATCGCAGAAATTAAAAAGTGGAAAAACCCCTAGCTGTCTATACACATTACCCTTAACAACATGTCTTTTTTATCTTACGTTTGTTGGACCGTGCATCATTGTGATAGCTGAAGAATAAAGGACCAACTTGATGTCACTTGCTATTTATTTATTTCACTTCTTATGTGCTCAACATGTTTCCGACATTAATAAATCCATCATCAGGCTTTACCCTGCAACACGGATACCACTCCAACCCAACCACACCGAAATTCCAACATACACCGAACCAAGAACAATACGACCAATGTGGTAATTCAACAGAATAGTCGCAAGCTCCTGATGATGGATATATTAATGTCGGAAACATGTTGAACACATAAGAAGTGAAATAAAATAGCAAGTGAC
>Ga0123357_10007489_pt1 | contig 13501 bp, 5 predicted proteins | sample TergutEmb28metaG_FD_89873 | JGI IMG/M metagenome (GOLD analysis project Ga0123357, IMG submission 89873) | Embiratermes neotenicus P4 segment gut microbial communities from Petit-Saut dam, French Guiana - Emb289 P4 | ecosystem: Host-associated > Arthropoda: Insects > Digestive system > Gut ...
TGGGGGGGGGGGAGTGGGGGGAGGGGGGCGGGGGGAAAAAAAATTTTTTAGGGGGGGAGAGGGAGGGGGGGGGGGGGGGGGGTCTGTATTGGAGCTATCCAATAAGAAATGGCCCTGTGGTTAAGTATAAACTTCACATATTGGGCACAAGACAAGGAACTGAAGAAAGAAAAGAGGATATCGAACTAGACCAGACCGCTTCATTGCTAGTTCTAATAAATTTACTGTTAAGAAAACGTCGTTAAATATGTTAACCATAAATCTGTAGAATTTCAATATAAGTTACGAATTTGCCCCAGTTTCGGACTAATCAGTTATTTCATTCTAAAGACCTGAAAGAATGCAATGTCGACGAAATACGCGGTTTTCAATTTATGACGCTGACAGAGTGCATGAAAAAGCGGACCATCCTAGCCTGGTTCATCGCCTAGTCCTTGCTGAGACAGCGTCGTATAATGGAAACCCTGTATACGTGAGATGAGTGGTTACATGCTGGAGCCAGGTTCCACAAATGTAAACCCGCCTAAACTTCGGATCCATTCCCACCTCAGCACGAGCTTGATCTCTCTATAAATCCTCTAGAATGACGAGTCGGGTGAACTCTACAAGATCCACAGCGTGGGAGGGTAAATAGTAATTCTCTTGGATCAACCACCCAAGGCACAACTAAAATCAGCTTCTTGAATATACGAGTAAGCCACGGGGAGAAACAGTGGTTTCCTTGCACTCGTCAAGAAACACACGTGTATATTCTAGATGTAACATTTGCTTACTTTGAGTAGAAACTTGGGCCTCGCTCGATAAATAATGTGTGTAGAACTTTCCGTTCATGCCAGCGATCACTGGACTGACTTTCGAATAGAAAATATCATGGCAAGGCATTTTTCAACGCAGTGTATTTTCATCATGCTCTCAGAAGCTTTTTCAGTGGTGCTGCAATGGACTTGAATTTGCAAGTAGCTTGAATCTCGACAAAGTTTCCAGCTATAAGAAAAGTTTTCGCAGCTCTTCGACAAACAATTTGAACGATTAATGTGATGGATTTTTAAAACACGCTACGACCATTCTGCCTAGCATTCTTACTGAACTACCTAACGCGGGATAATAATCTGACACTTTAAACGGAGTAGCAAAGAAAGGGTGAGCATTACGTAATGTAAAAAGGTAAAGTGATCCCGTTACAGGCCCGATGTGGCCCAGAGGGTGGGTAGAGTTATATAGCTCTACTCTCCCATGACCGCGGTACTAGAAGGGGGGTGAGTGGTCAGCAGCACGCCCCGGCCGCACTTTACCCCCGGGAAAGACCCAGTACCCATTTTACAGGAGGCTGGGTGGGCCCCAGGGCCGGTCTGGACAGGTGCGGAAAAATCTCGTCCCCACCGGGATTCGATCCCGGACCGTCCAGCCCGTAGACAGTCGCTATACCGACTGAGCTACCCGGCCCACTTACGTAATGTAAGCGTCACAATTTGTAATCTCTCCTCTAGGATTTCGTCAGCACGAGCGCAGTTTGAAGAAATGTCGAATACATCGGAAATTTTAGGTGTGTACAAAATGTCGACGGAAAAACTTCTTGCGGGACTTAGTTGTAAAAACAAGTATAATATTAAAATGGGAGTTAAAATAAATTGATCTGCAATATGGAGCTATGTACTCTGTCCAGTGCTTAAGTTTTTAAATTTGAGAAGAAATCATTATTATTATGGTCAACAAATTAAGAAGCATTAGATATGCGGGACTTGAGGTACTTGCAGGGGAGAAAAGAAACTGGTGCAGAGTTTTGGTGGGGGAAATATGAAGGAAAGAGAGCACTTACAAGATGTAGGCGTAGACGAGGCGACTATCTAAAACTGGATCATGAGAAGGACGGAATGGCGTGAACTGTGTACGTCTAGTAAGGAGAGATGACGGGCTTTTGTGAACTGGGCAACAAAACTTCGGGTTTCGTTCAGAGTGGGGAATTTATTGAGTAGTGGAGAACTATTAACGTTCAAGAAGAGCCTTTCTCCGTGGAGTGAGGAGGTGCGTAAAGTAGGGTAGTGTTTCGTACCTGCAACGAATTATTTGGTCGACTGAGCAGCTGCAATTGTATTGACCATTTTTCTGAAGTTTCCACTCAGTATTTACTGCTTTATTACAGATACCCTCAAATCACAAGTTATATTTGGTGATTTATGTAATATAAAATTGAATGAGTAAATATCACCTCCTTTGGAGCATCCTATACGATGGAGTTTCGGATTGACTAGTGTCGGACATGAAATACTTGAATGGCAAGTGCACAAAAAGGACATGGTACATGAACACCAAACACCAAGTAACCATTACTATTACTACGTAATGTGCTCAGTAAACCGAAATTTGTGTGTCAGTAATGTTTTCAGAATCCATAGATTTTCGAGTCTAGTCACGGCGACAGGATTCGTAGCCCAGAATTTTACAGCGTACAGTGTATAATGGCAATAATCAGAAACAATAATGTATTCCCTTCAGGCAACTGTCAACAGTGCCCATCCCCCCCCCCCAATGGCTTTATCTCTCTACCACCAAAAATTTGTCCAGCCATTCAGTGACCTAAGCATGACCAGCATTTTGTAGTGTAAGCCTGTTGCTTACCTATGCGACTCTACGGACAGATTATCTCGACACCTACGTTTTCACATTTCAAAAATATGATGCGTTATACATTATGATAGCTAATTAACTCGACTGATAAAGAGTCCTTGGAATACCTACAGTGGCGTTGCTGGCCGAGAAATTCCTCGCCTTTTGAGAAATCTCATATTTTATAACCATGCCTTTAAGAACACCCTATTAGATTCAATTTTGAGCCAGACGAATCCAATCCGCTCATTGACGTCTTAATTCTTTTTGTTTCATACTTGAGTTTATACAACCCGTCGTCAACATTTACGTACTAGAATAATAAATAGACCGTTTATCATAACTCAGTATTTTTCGTTGCTTAACCCTTTGACGCCTAAAGACCCCTATAATGGTCGTACCGCACCGCTAACTTCTAAACGTTGCATTTTATATATTTATTCAACAAATGCAGGTGCTGAATATTTTAAACATGGTATATACTGTCCGTTTTTTTCTTTTCAAAATGCAGTTTGTTTCATAATTCTAACGTATTTGGTTCCTGTTTTATTCACATTTTATATACAGTGTGTGCTAAAATGTAAAAAATAATTCCGGCGCCGAAAGGTTAATACTTAATACAACACGTTTCGGCCCGTATAGGCATTTGACATTAATGTTGCACTTCACTTTCCTCTCAGTACTTTATTTTATAATTGTTATAACCGATGGTGTCCTTACAGGCCGAAACATGCTGTATAAATATTAAATAAATAGAAATACTGTGTAGTGATAGACGGTCTTTTTATTATTCTTTCACGTTTATTTTAGGTTTACCCTATCATTTACGCTTAAATTTTTCGAGTGGTCTCTCCCCTTCAGTTTTTCCGACCAAATTTTTCTGTGCGTTCCACATGTTTTTTTTTTTTTCCAGCAGTTCGTCAAGTTTCGGCCATTAAGAGGGACGCACTTAGGGAAAGTAGGCCTACCTCAACGGAAGTTAAGTTCTTCGGGTATTTTTAGCACAGAAAGTCTAGGGACCTTCCGTCAATGGCGCTGTTGCCATGCCAAGCGCAAGACTTTTCGTTGCCTCCCTCCATGTTAGTATTTTTTTTCGGCATAAAGTTAAAAGTGCCACATTTGATGAGAATCTGTCAGTTGGTTTGCAAGTCAACATATTAGACAGCCACAAGGACACGACCTTATATATGTGTGTTTCGTTCAAAGTGGTTGTCTGCATGGCCTACTTCGTAACACAGAATGAGAAAACTGGGCCACCAGATTACTATATTTGTTTGTTTTACTAGTTCTCAAAACAGTATGCGCATAACCTGTAGACTTAAATGTAAAGCAGTCCCATTACAGGCCTGAACAGGCCCAAGGGGCTGCAGGAAGTTAAGGTTCCCAGATTTCGTGACAACGGCACAGGATGCTGGTAGGTTGTCAGCCTTACGCACCGGCCCCTTTGCCCCCAGGAAATACTCCTGGTACTCATTTGTGTTGGAGGCTGAGTCGACCCCATGGCCATGGTGCGATCGGAAGGATTTTATATCAATGAAATTCCACTGACACCAGCTGGGATCGAACCAGCGACCTTCCGATTTGTAGCACAGCACCTTAACCACTGTGCTACCGCGGTCCCCAGACTTAAATGTAGGAATACAATTTCAGTACTTTGTTACAACACTTCCATTCCAGTTCAGCTTTTAAAACTCTCTGAAAATGCGTCAGATTATTGTGTAGACCGATTCAGCTGACAAAAAATATCTAACGATATACATTCAGGGATGTTACCCCTCCGTTAACTCCTTGGGGAGAAAAACAAGCAAAATGGAAAAGCAACTTAAAATAAATATGCCTTCAGCTTTTATCTCTGAAAAATTAATACATTCGTGCTACAGTAAATCCCGGTTATTTTCATGGTGCTTCTGAAAGGGTAAAAAAGCAACTGGTTTTTGTGAACCGAAAAATTTATGAAGCTAAAGTCACGTAGGATTAGTGGCTGCGAGCAAGAGAGCAGCTGATTGGTGGCTGCGAGCAAGAGAGCAGCTGATTGGAAGATCTCTGATATGGTACAGCAAGGAATTCGCAAACTTACCGGAAGTCGTGTCCGTCCATCCTTTGTGCTTGTTATTTCCGGAACTCCATAATGAACTTCTATTTTGGTTTTCGACGGAGGGCCTTTCGTAAAATTTCATTTGTATTCATTATGACCTACTCCAACTTTGCATAAGTACGAAGTGGAATCAAATTGAAAACGCAGGCTGGACACATGAAATGTGGAAGATTTGAACTCACTATTGCTGAAGAAGTAAGAGGCACAGGTAAAGCAGTCCCGTTACAGGCCTGGAGTGGCCCAGAGGGTTCCAGGAAGTTAAGGCTCCCAGATTTCGTGACAACGGCACAGGATGGTGGTAAGGTTGTCAGCCTTACGCACCGGCCGCGTTTACCCCCAAGAAATACTCCTGGTACTCATTTCTGTTAGAGGCTGAGTCGACCCCAGGGCCATAGTGCGATCGGAAGGATGAAAGAACCGCTGACAGCGACCTACCGATTTGTAGCACAGCACCTTAACCACTGTGCCACCGCGGTCTCCTTAGAGGCACAGGAAGGACAAATAAACTTGATTGGGTGGGTATATGCTCAGTTTTCAAAACTGGCTAATTTATTTCCCAGTTCTGGCCATCAGTGGCGCTAACGCCGCCGCTGTGGAAACTGGAGTCCCAAGAGCAGAAAGCTAAGTGAATGACCTTATGTCACATGCTGCAGCCTCTTGTTACAGTACGACGGATATTTCGTACAGAGTTTGGCAGCAAATCATCGATGCAAAAGTCCATCCACAAGTGATGTAAGTCTTTCAATGACGTTGGCTGTATTGGTAAGGGAAAAGGCCCCATCAAACAGCCACTCACTGAAACTAAGGTAAAATTTGATCGTTTTCTGTTCGCTGTCCAAGAAAACCAACAAGACAAGTTGCTAGCAATTATGCATGCCGCAATCGACCGTGCACAAAATTTTGCGAACACACGTGATATTTAAAGTTTCAAAGGCAAAACGTTGCATCAAATGAAGCCCGATAAAACTAAGTTCACTACATATTTTTTGAACTTTAAGACAATGAAATTCTTTCAGTCACAACAGTGATTAATGACAGGGCATATTAATCGACATTAGAATTTTTGGGAGCAACAATCCATATGCGGTGACTAAAAGTATACAGTTTTACGTTTGGTCCCTTTTTTATGTTTCTCTCTGAAAGGAGTTTGATGGGTTTGGTGTACCTAAATACGCTTTACGAATTTCTCATGCCAATTTTCGAAACAGATCATCGTTATGACATTTTATTCCAGCAAAATGGGACGCCTCATTATTTTCAAACTGCATTTTGGGCAGAATTTCTTGGATTTTCTCTGTATTGTTCACTACGACTTTTAGCCCAATGTTTATAGCACATCACCTTGCTTGTAATCTGTATATTTACATGCTACACTGCAGAATGGACATATTATAATTCCGCTAACAATAAAAGAAGCCGCTTTTTTTAAAGTCCTTGAATTCCTACCAAACGAAACATAAAACAAGCATTTACCTCAGTAATTAACCAATTTGATGCACAACATTTTTGTTTTACAATAGGTTTATTTCATGCCTCTATATGTTTCGAGCACATGTGCTCATCATCAGGAGGTCGAAATTGCATTATACAGCCTCTGGTATCATCACAACTATAGGTGGCCGTCTGGTGCACGAGACGGCCACCTATAGGTGTGATGATACCAGAGGCTGTATAATGCAATTTCGACCTCCTGATGATGAGCACATGTGCTCGAAACATACAGAGGCATGAAATAAACTTATTGTAAAACAAAAATTTTGTGCATCAAGTTGGTTAATTACTGAGGTAAATATACTTAGATGCAAGGTCAGCAAAACGTCAAAAAAATGAAACAGGTGTTTTGAAGTGCACATATTTAAATATCCGTAGTTTTATGCGTAAAAAATGTGACAGCTTTGGGTCAGCCATTATTGCAGTGCTGGTTGGCACGATACACAATCGCAAAGCTAATGCTCCGGTGGCACCAAAATGTTCTCAAATTAGCCAATTGATGCACTTTATAGGTTTAATCATCTGCCTACGGTGAACATATTTTGTTTGATCCCTATGTATGTCAGTCTGCCTCAGCACCCGAATTCTAATTTTTTGGGTTAAACGTTTAGTACATCGAGGGTTGTCTGAAGAAAAGCTCTAGATAATTGAAAGAAATTAAAGATAATTAAACGTGTCCCTGTCCACGTGTCCCTGTCCGCTGCATGAAGTCATATAGGAGGAGTGGATTTATAGTTCCATTTATTCTTAACCTCTACACTCATTTGTGGTGAGTGGCTAAGCTCACGCCCTGGCCGCTTTACACCAACTAGATAGTAATGATATCTGTATTTTATGGCACCAATTAGCTTGATTTTATGATGAGCTGCTGTTACAATATATCACTGAAGTTTTATTTCAGTTTCCTATTAAGTTGGCTTTATATTATACCGATTCGAATGAAAAATAAGTCCAGCGCTAAGAATTTTGAGTCTAGACCGATCATTGTTAAATAATAAATTTCATCAGGATCTGTCGAATGGTCTAAGGGATAAAACATGGGAATCGCCAGAAGCAAGGTCTGTCCATCATGCGTCAGTTTTACACACCTTGTGCAGTTCGGTCGCTTAAAACAAAAGAAATCTTAGTCGAAATGTTTTCCGTTGCTTTGCAACCATTTAATGCAGTTAAAGTTCATTCGGCTTCTCTGAGTCCCAAATAACAGAATATCTAACTGGAATGTACGCGCTATTCATAACATCATCATAATTAATATACAGTGTAATGCTCTAAGTAGAGTTAATTTATTTCGAAGAAAATTCCTGGCGAAGAGCCTATTCCTTGCTCCGTCACTCAAAGTGTCCATTTTCTGTCACATGGACAGTTTTCACGACCACAAACTACGAGCATAATGTAAGGATACCTTTTCTGAGTGATCGTTGGCTTGTTTGTTGAGTAGACGATTTTCAATGAAACCCAGCGTCCGTGTAAAGTGTGTTTATTTTGTGTAACTTCCCCCCCCCCCCTCATAGCACAAACAGCCCCTAGTGGACCAGGGCCCCCTCATTATTGAGACTTCACAGTCACACTCAAAGACACCACACTCGGTAGGACTCCTCTGGACAGGTGATCAGCCAGACGCAGAGACCTCTACCTGACAACACACAACACTCATATCAGACAGGCATCCATGCCCCCGGCTGGATTCAAACCCGCAATCCGAGGAATCCAGCAGCCCCAGACGAACGCCTTAGACCGCGCGGCCACTGGGAGCGGCGTTGTTTTTTTTGTAAAAGAGCAATACATTTATGTCAGAGGGCTTTTGTGTAACGTTAAATTTTACACACTGTAATCAGAATTAATAGAAAATTTCGTTTAATTTTTACTTACACAATCAACGCCAACGAGTTTCAAACTAATTGCAATGGCTGTTTTCGAAATGGTACCCAATACGACACTTGAGAGCCTGCTGTACGGAGTTTCGTATTGTTTCACTGATTCTATTAAATACACTGTCGAAAATCAATTGAAACGGTCAACATGACAAAATGCTCTCACTGCTGTTCTCCCAAGGCTGTTTATACAAAGAAAAAGGCCTAATGATGGAATGCATCATGTGTGGAGAATGGGAACGCAGCAGCGATTGATTAGCGTCAGCCAGTGAATTACGTTTGCTTGTACTAGCGTTTTTTGTACTGCGTTTTACTTAAACAAGCTGTACAACACTGCTAAGAACTCCTCTCACTTTCCGCTAAATAGCAAGCAGTGTATTGGCTTACACTCTGCGGTAAACAACATGTGACATATTATTTGATACGGTAAGATTAATTGCGCTATTAATAAAAGTTCTAAAAATTAATCAAAATCAGGGATTTTTAAATGTAAAATATCAATATAACATCGAGCATTTAACCCTTTAAAGACGAAGCGTAGACTGCTTTATTTATGACCCAATTCGTACCGCACAATAAACACTTTTCATCTCGGTTATAAAAACCAATCAGTTTACGCTGTAAGTGACACAAGTCGCTGTTTGTTCTCAGATAAACACAAAACACATAAATACAGTGTGGACAGAGCGTACAGTCGTTGAATGTTAAACCTGATGATGCATCGCGTAGCCAGTAGGTTTCAAAAAGGTTAATATGAAACTGTGTGAAAGAGCAAAATATTAACCAGGATTAACCTGAAAATGGTAAAAAAATATGACATTCCGCAAATGTAACAAAACTTTACGGGCAGCCCTGAGAAATCCCCTGAGACCAGTAGCGAAACGTTTAAAACCAAGTACAGAACTAAGATATTTGTTAGTATGACATTCGTTCTTATATTCTTATATTCTTGTAATAAAAGCCAACTAGATGCACTATTTCTCAAGTTTATTTGATAAAGAACTCTACATGTTTCGGACAGGTCCACTGCCATCATCAGCAGTATCTCAACACTGTATACACGCGATAGGTATTTGTCATGCTGAAATTTTTAAAGATGGGTAAAATTACTAGTGTATATACATGTGCATTGTAGTTAAATTTTAAAAATATGCTGTAGGTAAAATTATATGTTATATAAAAAGGTTAAAATAGTAAAATTATTCCAGAAAATGCAGTAAGTTCTGTCGATATAGTAAAACTCGTTGTTTACGTACCTAGTTCTGTTGGCATCTGCTAGCGTGATCAGGATGGAACTGGTTTCGTTGTGTTGATGGTGGGGTATTGATCGGCTAGTCTCGTGGGAAGTGACGTACTGAAAGTGTTATGGATCGGCTGATATATGGGATTATATTCGCCTGTGTATTGTTCTGAAATTAGTTGCTTGTGTTGGGAATATATTTGGATATATAGTTGTTCGTGTGGTAATAATAGTGAAGTTTTGTTGACATGTTTTAATAAGGTCATGGTGTTATTGATGGGCCGTATTCGTGTTTGTTGTTTAGGATGTGCATTGCGTAAGCCGACTGGGGTTCTTTGTGTCTTATATATCTTATGTGTTCCTGATATCTGTGTTTTAAACTTCGGCTTGTTTGTCCAATATATGACATTTGGCATGTGTTACACGTCAGTTTATAGATGCCGCTCTTGTCCTGTTCCTAAGTATTACTGGGCAGTGTTAGTTTTGTGCTACTGGCACCCTTAAAGGATATTCCTGTGTTAGTGTGTTAGTATTAAAATTGATGTTTTCCAGAATGCAAGTTAATGTAACGCATGCAACGAACCAAAGTCAGTACTATGACATGCCATTTGTGAGGAGTGGTGTTATTGCCACCTACATTTTCACTTTATGGACGAACATTTGCCCGCGCCTACCTTCAATATGCATTTTAGACAAGCGATTCTTAATAAATTGACCTTTCTAAAATTAATTATTTTTTCCTTTTAATTTTTTTTTTCTCGAATTATTTAACGACTTCACATTACATCACCACTACCACCATCTTCACAGATCCATTTCTTGGCTTCATCCGATTACATTCAACTGTTTATAGTAATACAGACGTTTCGGGGTTCTATTTTCAGACACTGTTTTCAAGCGGTTTTGCTTTCTCTTTGCTACATCTCCAGTTATTATTTACGTCTGTTATTCCACATTTTCTGTAACATTTTCATGACGTGCTGCATTCTATATCCTCCACTAGCATACAGTGTAAGTTCCATATTACCAGTGACGTTGAATAATTAATTGACGAGAATATGTGACCTCGCCACTGTCTGTTCCAACTTGTCGTTCTGTACGTACTTTCTGTTGAAGATGAACGTATGAGTGCCTCCCGCCCACCCCCGCGGTTGATTACCACCTGCTCTCGGTTGGCCATGACTATTCAGCATAACAATGCACCCTCCATATTTTGGGCTATATATATACATATATATATATGCCATGCATTAGAGGACGCGCCATCCCACGTGGAAACAGACACGTCTTTCTGGGATTTAGACGTAGGTGGAAAATAGGTTATAGTTGGGTTTTATTGAGAATGGTCTCACAGAAACAGGCCATGAGAGTGTGTGGGCTGGAATCAAGAATCTGAAGGCAAGGCCCGTCATGTTGCAATGGACCATGGCATTCCATAATAAGTGGGGATTTTCTTGATCGTCATCACTAAAGTTACCGACCACTCAAGAAGGACTTTCCATGCAGTTAGTTACACTTCCTAGCATTTCAGTGGACGGATTAAGGGAAGCGTCGCAACACCTCAATTTGGAAAATCCGCCAGCGAGCTCAAATTCGAGCCCGAGACCGCCGAAATGAAGGGGAAGTGGACTTGACCAAGGCGGTGTACTTGAGTAACAAGAGTAGGCTGATCTGTATAGTGAGTAACTAAGCAATGACCATTTAGTGAATGTTTAGATAAGCATATTGAGATAAGGATAGTTACGTCAGTATTGCGACTGGGATAACTTGGAGATCGATAAACATTTTTAAATTTAATATTTTGTTGGCTGTGCATCGTGATATATTCGTACAGTAAGAACCAACCAACAGAATGCACTATTTACTTTCAATTTATTTCAATAATTAACCTCTACATGTTTCGAGTAGGCTCACTGCTCGTCATCAGGAGGTACTGCTGTGTATATAGAGCAGTTGGTATTGTCATGCGTTAATGGTGACTGGCTGTGGGCAGGATCGGAATGAAACTGCCAACAGCCAGTCAACATAAACAAATGACAATACCAATTGCTGTGTAGACAGAGCAGAACCTCCTGATGATGAGCAGTAAGCCTGCTATGCTGTATTACTAAACGTAATCTGCTTTATATAAGGAATCAGTCCGTAGCGCGCTGTAAACACTTTCCACCGCGGTTATAAATCCATTCAGTTGATAAAGTATAAAGCAAAGGCCGCTGTCTGTTCTGAAATCCGTACAAAACACTCAACACAAAGCGAGCACCATGTAGAATTGTTGAATGTTGAACCTGGTGGTACGTAAATATACCGCTAATCTTTTAAAAGGTTAATTATTGAAGTAAATTGAAAGTAAATGGTGCATCCTATTGGTTCTTACTGTACAAACATTTTTAATTTTATTAGTGCTGCAAGTTATATAAATATCGTTAAGTGTATTGGGGGAGACCCAAATTTTGGTTTTCGGTGTATATACATATTGTTCCGCCAGTTTGTAGGTAGATATATTTGTTAATTGCAATTGGGTTGACACCCGGTGGCAGTAGTACAGTACACATAACTTAAGGGATTCACTCCTGGGAACACAACCAATTAACAATATTTAGTAATATCTAGTCAATATGGTGGGTTTACACCGACTTGGAGTTAACAGGCACGTTAAGTTTCCAAGCATACTTGCACATAACAAGATTCAACGCATGCTTATAAACTTTTATGCTTTATTGTCACACTACAGTGCATCGGATGACTAATAATTAACTTTCAAACCTTAAATTGACTATAGTAGGCTATAGCAAGTCGCAGTGTATTCTTTAATAGAAAACTATATACACAGTCCAAAATCCCAGCAATCAAGTGTCATATAACATCGTCAGAACTGTTTGGAATTGAATCATTATTGGTGCTGTATTAATTAGTTTCCAGGTCCTTATGTTTCTATGCTGTGGAATTTGTACGAATGGAAGCGAAAGCAAATTCCAGAAACCGCGAGTTCAGTAAAAGCCAGCAGATTATGCGTGGCGCTGTAAGTGGGGTACATACCAGCGGGGTATGATCCCCCCCGTAGCTTGCTTGTTATCGCGGTCACCACATTCATCCGGATTCTGACTAGACTTCAGCGACCGCAGTACATTTCGGAGCTATTGCTTTGTGCTGCAACGCTGCACCATCGCGGTGACTGCCATTGCTGTATTGTGTTCATTCTATCACAGCATAAGTTGTTACCTGACCGGGAGCAGCGCTTCTTGTGTTTCGGATTAGAATAGCCAATTTTCCAGTTTATTATTCAATATCTTAAAAATTAAGGCACATAGAATTAGAGTTTATTTTGTTTCACAGGGGTGTCAAACTTGGCATTTCATTTTAATTTCGAGCCTATTTAAAAACCCAGTGCCCAAGAGAATGTTTACACCTAACATATGGGACATAAGAATTTATAGAGAATTTCAAAACTAATAATTTCGTATTATGTGCTTCCCCCCAACATTTTTAGACGATGAGGCGGTTCAGACGGGGAAGGGAGAAATTCATAGAAAAATACAGTCCGAAACACTCGAGCGATACGGCTAATTGAGAATGTAGGCGGACATATGAGAATAATACTAGTGTATGTGTGTCACAGCAGGTACTTTACTATGGTGATTGGATAGATTCAGATGAAGGTACTGCCCATCGAATGGAACCAGGTAGTGGTACTGCCCATTAGACGGAAATAGGTCGGAGTACTGCCCCTTAGGATTCTTATTAACACAGAAACATTCCTCTGTACTCCACGTAATAGGGAATCCACCGTACCATTGAAGTTATTTTGGTTCGTAAGACTACTTTTTTTTTTCCTTCCAATATGTGAGTCCATAACGGAGTGCTGAATGGCTTTGATTATGTCGTACTCTGTATAGTCTGTTGTAATGTACAACAGACATGTCAAGATTAATCTAGACCTTATGTATATTGGACCGTGCATCATTGTGATAGTTGAAGAATAAGAGACCAACTTGATGTCACAATTTATTAACTTTTATTTCACTTCTATGTTGAACATGTTTCGGACATTAATACATCCACCATCAGGAGCCTGCGACCTTTCTCTTGTATCACCACATTGGTTGTGTGTTCTTGTTTCGATGTGTGTTGGAGTTTCGGTGTGGCTGGGTTGGGGTGGTATCCGTGTGGCAGGCTGAAGCCTGCCACACGGATACCACCCCA
>Ga0123357_10007490_pt1 | contig 13501 bp, 11 predicted proteins | sample TergutEmb28metaG_FD_89873 | JGI IMG/M metagenome (GOLD analysis project Ga0123357, IMG submission 89873) | Embiratermes neotenicus P4 segment gut microbial communities from Petit-Saut dam, French Guiana - Emb289 P4 | ecosystem: Host-associated > Arthropoda: Insects > Digestive system > Gut ...
CCAATGCTGTTGCTCGATATCAATGGCTTCTCTTCGGACTTGATCAAGTTCGGCTAATGCTTCAGGGATTTGCCTGACCGCGTCTATATCGGTACTGCCCATTTTTTTTTCCGACATATAGCTTCGGTCGACAAAATGGCAATGATACCAGTACAGGAAGTACATGGCCCCGTCGTCTTCGTATTTGTCAACATAGACCTTTGAGGTGCGCGAATTTGGGTATAGAGACAGGGTCCCACGAATCTGTTCTATTTCGTTGTTTGCGAGATACGTGTCGATATCTTTTTTTTGTTTGTCGCCGAGCCCCTCATAATTTTGCTTTTTTCGATAGGTATCCTCTTCATTTTTGAGTGCGAGCATCACATTGGCGGGGTTTTTCAAAGCGGCTTTTGCCGAAAGCTGTGTTGCATATATTGAGAGAAACACAAGCCCCGCTATCATCACGGCAGTAAAAACTATTATTCCGTTTTCCCGTCTCATTTCGCCGCCTCCATTCTGTTGTTCACATTTACAGAATACAATCTTCATACATTCGGTTTTCCGGGATAAGTTGCAACCAATGACTGATATTTGACACTCCGAACCGATCATGTTATCGTTTAGTTGCGTACGTAACTGTAACACCGGCAACTAAAAACATGGAGTGCGGAAATGAAATTTTATGACAGAAAAGATGAGCTGGCTGAATTGGGAGATATTCGTAAGAAAGCGTTTTCTGATCATTCTCGCTTTACGGTTATTACTGGGCGCCGCAGAATCGGCAAGACCAGTCTGATCCTGAAAGCGCTTGAAGGGAAAAATCCAATCTATTTGTTTGTAGGACGGAAAAGCGAGGCTGTGCTCTGCCGGGAATTTGGACGGGAGATTGCGGAAAAGCTCGGCGTATTCGTTCCTGAGGAAATACGAACTATAGGCTCTCTTTTTCGTTATCTGATGGAAGTGGTGAAAGACAAATCCTTTGACCTCATCATCGACAAATTTCAGGAACTGTCAAATGTGAATCCTTCCATATATGCCGAGATGCAGGATATCTGGGACAGAAACAAGGAAAAGACACATATCAATCTCATAGTCAGCGGCTCTGTTTATTCTCTCATGCATGAAATCTTTCAAGGGAAAAAGGAGCCACTATTCGGCAGAGCAGACAATATCATGTACATCAGGCCATTCGGCATTGCCACGCTCAAACAGATCATGAAAGATTACTCGCCCAAGTATACGAAGGAAGATTTGCTCTCGTTTTTCGCCATCACTGGAGGCGTTCCAAAATATGTCGAATTGTTTTGCGACAACAACGCGCTTACGTTGAAGAAGATGGTAGAGTACGCTGTACGCGAGAATTCCCCTTTCACGGAAGAGGGCAGAAACCTCTTGATAGAGGAATTCGGAAAGAACTACGCGACATATTTTTCAATACTCGGAGCGATAGCTGAAGGTATCAATACGCAAAACCAAATTCAGATGCTTGTAGGCGGCAAAAGCATAGGCGGGCAGTTAAAACGGCTTATTGAAGATTACGAAGTCTTGTCACGGATGCGTCCCATATTCTCAAACTCCGGCACACATGCTGTCAGATATGAGATCAAAGACCCTTTCATCAAATTTTGGTTTTATTATTTTGACAGAAACAGAGCGCTCATCGAAATTCGGAATTTCGGACATCTACGAAAAATTGTGCTTGAAAATTTCCCGACCTATTCGGGTGATATGCTCGAACGGTATTTCCGGCAGATGCTGGCCGAGAGCGGGGAATACGTAGAGATTGGTTCGTGGTGGAAACCCGGAAAAGAACAATACCAGATTGACATTGTAGCAATCCGGACGGAAAAGAATCACGCGGACGTTATTGAAGTCAAGAGGAGTAAGCGCAATTTTAGACGCGCGGAATTCGAGGAGAAGGTGGAACATCTGAAGCGGAAAGAACTGATGGGCTATGAGTTAAAGACATACTGTCTGACAATGGATGATATGTGAAAAAGGAGCAAGGACTGTGGCCACCCATCACGTATAATGTGATAAAATCAGATTTATGGATGATAAAGAATTGTACAGGCTTGCGGAGCAAGCGGCCGAGGGGGCTTACGCTCCTTATTCGGGCTATAGGGTTGGGGCGGCGCTTTTGACTGCTGACGGGAAGATATATACGGGTGCGAATGTCGAAAATTCTTCCTACGGGGCGGCGATATGCGCGGAACGGACGGCGGCGGTAAAGGCTGTGACCGACGGGCAGCGGGACTTTGTGGCGATTGCGGTGGCGGCGCCCGGGACGGACGCGCCGTCGTGGCCTTGCGGGATATGCAGGCAGTTCCTGTTTGAATTTGGCGGGGGGATTCGCGTCATATGCGGCGCGGACGCGGACCGGCTTGAGATTGCCACGCTCGACGAATTGCTCTCAAACGGATTCCGGCTTTGAGTCAATGAGTGGTCGTGATCGGAATAGACTGCGGCAAAAGAGGGGGAACAGACTGTGAATACAAATAGGGCGTCGGCGCCGACCGACGATGACGGAAAGGTATATCATCTCCGGCTCGGCAAAGGCGATGTGCCTCAGTATATGATATTGCCGGGCGCTCCCGAAAGGACGATGATCATCGCTCGGAATTGGGAGGATGTCAAAGAGGTCGCTTCGTACCGCGAATACAAGACCGTGACCGGGAGTTTTAAGGGTGTGCCGATCGGCACGACGTCAACGGGTATCGGCGCGGCGAGTTCCGAAATCGCTATACACGAGCTTTCAACGCTCGGCGTACATACCTGTGTACGCGTCGGCACGACGGGCGTGATCCAGCCGGAATATGATCTCGGCGATCTGATCATCCCGATGGCCTGCGTGAGGCATGACGGGACGAGTGACAACTATATCGAGCCCGCCTATCCGGCCGCGGCCGATCAGTTCGTGACAATGGCGCTGATGCAGGCCTGTGAAAATCTTGGATACAGGTATGGCGTGGGCATCGGCTATACGGCTGCCTCGTTTTACATCGGGCAGGCCAGGCCGCTTTCAGAGGGGCATGATCCGCAGGGCCCAAATGGCAGGGCGCTTTACGAGCCGTCGTTCATGAAAGACGTCATCCCTGATCTGCGCTCCGCGGGCGTGATCAATATCGAAATGGAAGCGGCGGGCCAGTTCATCGTCGGCAGGTTGCACGGGATGCGTATGGGCGCGGTGCTTGCGGTTGTTTCGAACCGCGTCACTGACAAATGGGGAGAGACGGGCGGCGAGGAAAAGTCGGCAAAGGCAGCCACTGAGGCTGTATACATACTGAAAGATTGGGATGAAAAGGGAGAGGTTTCGCTGAAACTTTCAAAGCGGCTGCGTATAGACAGTTCGTACTGCTGATAAATAGATGATTATGTAATGAGAGGGAGCTACGGAGAATTGAGATGAATGAAAACCTGCCTGTAAACGCTATACGAATACTTGCCGTCGACGCGGTAGAGAAAGCGAAGAGCGGCCACCCCGGCTTTCCGCTCGGGGCTGCGCCGATCATATATGAACTGTTCGCAAACCACTTGCGGCACGACCCTGCTGACCCGGAGTGGTTCAATCGCGATCGTTTCGTATTGTCGGCGGGGCATGGGTCGGCGATGCTGTACGCGGTATTGCATCTTTTCGGCTATCCGAAAATGACGCTCGAAGAAATAAAGAACTTCCGGCAGCTCGGGTCGCTGACGCCTGGCCATCCGGAGTACGGGCATACCCCCGGGGTTGACGCGACGACGGGGCCGCTCGGGGCGGGGCTTGGAATGGCTGTAGGCATGGCCATTGCGGAGACTCATCTCGCAAGCCGGTTCAACCGGCCCGAATTCCCGCTGATCGACCACTATACATACGCGCTTTGCGGGGACGGCTGCATGATGGAGGGGACCTCTTCGGAAGCCCTGTCGCTCGCGGGGACGCTTTGCCTTTCAAAACTGATCGTAATTTACGATTCAAACGGGATCACGATCGAAGGGCAGACGAGGATAGCTTTCAAAGAGGACGTATGCGCCCGTATGCGGGCTTTCGGATTTCAGACGATAGAAGTCGAAGACGGGACTGATACAGAGGCTATAGGCAGGGCGATACAGCTTGCGAAAAATGAAAAAGAGAAGCCGTCGTTCATCCGCGTCAAAACGCATATCGGGTATGGCGTGCCGGAGAAACAGGACAAGGCGAGCGCGCATGGAGAGCCGCTTGGGGAAGAAAATATCAGGATCCTGAGAGAAAACCTGGGATGGCCCTTGGACGAAGCTTTTGCCGTTCCCGAAGAGGTATATGCTCACTACCGCGAAAAGGCTTCACGCGGAGCGGAAGCGCATGCGAAGTGGAATGCGATCGCCAAAAACTACGCTGTTTCAAATCCTGATCAGAACGCTTTGTTCCAGACATTCCTGGCGCGGAAAATCCCGGCCAAGACCCTGGAGTATCTGGACCGCCAAGTCGATACTGAAAAAGCTGAGGCGACCCGCAATATTTCCGGCGCTATCCTGAACGCTATCAAAGATAGCCTGCCTTTCCTTGTAGGGGGGTCGGCGGATCTTGCGCCCTCAAACAAGACAGAGATGAAAGAAGCCGGGCATTTTTCGGCGATGACGCCGGAAGGCCGGAATCTGCACTTTGGCGTGCGTGAACTCGGCATGTCGGCGATCGCGCTCGGGCTCGCTTTACACGGCGGCCTGCTTCCGTATGTGGCGACTTTCCTCGTTTTTTCCGACTATATGAAACCGATGGTAAGGCTCGCGGCTCTGATGAAGCTGCCGATCATATATATCCTGACGCATGACAGTATCGGCGTAGGTGAGGACGGGCCGACGCATGAGCCGGTCGAGCAGCTTACGATGCTGCGTTCAACGCCCGGCGTATATGTGTTCCGTCCGGCGGACGAAAACGAAACGCTTGCGGCTTACCGGTTTGCGCTGACAAAGGGCGTCCCGACGGCGCTCGCACTGTCGCGGCAAAACCTGCCTCAGGTCCCCTCGGACAATGAGGGCGCGGGGCGCGGAGGGTACATCCTTGAGAAAGAGTCAGGTAAATCGCCTGAGGTGATACTCATTGCGACAGGCAGTGAAGTCGCGACGGCAATGGACGCAAAGGCGCTGCTTCTGGAAAACGGCGTCGATGCGCGCGTGGTCAGTATGCCGTCCCTTGACGTCTTCCTTGAGCAGGACAGCGCGTACCGCGATACCGTACTTCCGCTTTCAGCCGCGAAAAGGGTGATCATAGAAGCCGGGAGCCGCTATTCGTGGGGTCAGATCGCGGGGCTGAACGCGGCCTATGTGACTATGGATTGTTTTGGGGCGTCGGGGCCGGCGGCCCAACTGTTTGAAAAGTTCGGGTTTACGGCGGCGCATATCGCGGCGGTAGCAATGAGCCTGTGACGTAAATGGCGTTGAAAGAAGGCGTATGGTTGCGGGCGGTTGAAGGATGTGCTGGCTTGCTCGCAATGGCGGATAAAACTAAAGGAGAAAAATAACATGACAAAGAAAAGGAATATGCTTATCGCGCAAAGCGGAGGGCCCTCCGCGGCGATCAACGCTTCGATCACAGGCGCGATAGCGCGTGGTATGGCAAGCTCAAAAATAGAAAATGTACTCGGCGCCGTGAATGGTATGCAGGGGTTTTTGGATAGAAGGATCATCAATATATCAGACCAGATGACGAAGAGCGAAGACTTTGAAATGCTCATCCATACGCCGGCGCACGCGCTCGGCTCGTCGCGCTACAAAATAGCGAAGAATGATGAGGAAACATACAAAAGGATCATCGGGATCCTGAAAGATTTCAATGTCGGGTACTTTTTCTACAATGGCGGCAACGACTCAATGGATACGGTCAACAAGCTTGCCGGCTACCTGAAACAGGCGGGTGAGGATATCGTGGCGGTCGGTATCCCAAAGACGGTCGACAACGACCTGGAACTGACCGACCATACGCCGGGGTTTGGAAGCGCGGCGCGCTATGTGGCGACGTCTGTGGCGGAGCTGTATCTCGATACCTGCGTCTATCCGCTGCCGGCGTGCACGATCGTTGAAATCATGGGGCGCAACGCGGGCTGGCTGACGGCGGCCTCGGCGCTCGCGCGCGAAACCGGTTTGCCGGCGCCGCATCTCATCTACCTGCCGGAAGTGGATTTCGACCCGGAAGCTTTCATCGCGGAAGTGCAGAAGCTGATGGAAAACGAGCAGCAAATCCTGGTCACGGTCTCGGAAGGGCTTCGCACGAAAGACGGGAACTATCTTTCCGATACTGGCGCGGCCGAGGATATGTTTGGGCACAAGACTCTCGGGGGAGCGGCGCATATGCTGGAGAAGCTTGTGAAAGAACATATCAAGATCCCGAAGCTGAAGACGCGCGCCATCCAGTTTTCCACGCTGCAGCGGGCCGCGGCGCATTGCGCGAGCCTGACCGACCTTGAGGAATCCTACCAATGCGGATACCGCGCGGTCGAAGCGGCTGTGAATGGCTTGACCGACGTCATGATCACCATAGCGCGTATCAGCGACGTCCCATATTTGGTGCGCTACGATGTCGGCGACCTCGGCCAGATCGCGAACAAGGAAAAGAAAGTGCCGCTTGAGTGGATCACGAAAAACGGGACCGACGTCAGCGTGGAGATGCTGACTTATTTGCGCCCGCTCGTGACGGGCGAGACGATGGGACTGATGACGGGCGGGCTGCCGAGGTTCTTCAGGTTTGATTTGAACCGTATAGTGACACCGGGCGATGTGAAATAAGATTTAAAAAATCCAGTATGAAAATCATTGAAAAACGGTTATAATGGAGTAAATAAGTATTGAAAAACTTATGAGTTTTTGAGTTTGATATCATGATTGTGAAAAGGAGGTGGTCTTGTGGGCGAAAGGTATGTCATCATCGGCAATGGCGCGGCCTCTGCGGAATGTGTGAAAGCGGTAAGGGAAGGGGGCTTTAAAGGCGAACTTGTCGTGATCTCTGACGTCGATTCGCCGCACTTCAACCCTACGCTCATCACGTACTACGCGTCAGGCGAGATAGGGTACGAAGAGCTTTTCCCGTATGGCGCGAGCTTTGATTTCTATGAGAAATACAATGTTGACAGGCGATTCGGCACACCGGTTGCAAGCCTCGACGCCGAAAACCGCGTCGTGACTGACGCGGACGGGAACCAGATAAGTTTTGACAAATGCATGATCACTTCCGGCGCGAACCCGGTTTTGCCCCAGGCTTTTCAGGGGGTGAAAAACGGCATTGTGACGCTGCGGACGATTGAGGACGCAAAAAGGTTCAAGAAACTGCTGGATTCGGACCGGAAGAGGGCATTGGTAATCGGCGCTTCGATGATCGGTGTGAAAGTCGTTGAGGATTTTGTAAAGGCGGGCTTCTCGGTCACGCTGGCCGACTTCGCAAAATATATATTCCCGTTGGCGGCTCACGAAAACTGCTCGAAACTGATCCACAAGATCCTTGAGGGGCAGAATGTGAAGCTGCTGTTTGAAAGCCCCGTGAAAAAGGCCGAGAAATACAACGATGGGTTCAGGGTGTTTTTCGAAGGCGGGCTGGAGCCGGTATTGTACGATCATCTGGTTTTGTGCGCCGGGACCGCGCCAAATATATCCTTCATCAATCCGGAACAGATCAAAACCGCGAGGGGCGTGCTGGTCAATGAATATATGGAGACCAGCGCTGAAGGGATATACGCGGCCGGGGATGTCGCGCAAGCCCCGAGCCTGCCCGCGGGCGAGCAAAATGTCATCGGGCTGTGGAGCAACGCGCGCGCGCAGGGCCGTACGGCCGGGATGAACGCCGCAGGCAAAAGGGCGAAATACCACGGAGTGATCCTCCACAATATGACGCACTTTTTCGGCCACGATTTTGTCGGCGTCGGCGATGTGATAAACGGGGACTATGTATACGAAAAGGCCGACGAAGAAAAAAGCCGGTACCTCAGGCTGGTGTTCAAGGACCGGGAGCTGATAGGGGTCAATCTTCTGAATATCCCGGAGATCTCAGGGACACTGAAACACCATCTGACGAAAGGTATATTTTCGGCCGGTCCGATGAACAAATACGTCAATGAAAGCCTGGCGCTGAACCGGCTTTATGAAAAATACCCCGACATTGAGAAAACCTTTGCGGAAATGAGGTGAGCAAATGGATACGGAAAAGCTTTTAAAAGGCAGGATAGCCTGCGATGAGACAGGGATAGAGATCAAAAAAGGCATATGCACGATCTGCAACCCATTTACAAACTGCGGCCTTGACCTCTATGTCAAGGATGGAGAGATCATCAAAGTCGAGGGGATGCAGGAGCACAAAAATAGCAACGGCACGCTTTGCTCCAAGGGTTCGGCCACGAGACAGTATATATACAGCCCCGACAGGATCAAGACCCCTATGAAACGTGTAGGGGAAAAGGGTTCGGGCGAGTTTGAGGCGATTTCGTGGGAAGAGGCGTACTCGCTGATCGCGGAAAAGTTCAACCGGCTCAAACGGGAGGAAGGCCCGGAAAAGGCGACTTTCTTCGTAGGGTATTCAAAGTGGCTGCGTCCCTTTGTACAGCGGCTTGCCTATTCATACGGCTCGCCGAATTATTGTTCCGAGTCCTGCACCTGTTTTAAGGCTATGTATATAGCCTGCGATCTTGACTACGGTTCGTTTTTCAGCCCGGACACCCAGAACACGAATTGTCTGCTTGTGTGGTCGAGCAATCCGTTTTACACGAGTACGCCGTCGGCGCGCGGGCTACTCGACAAAAAGGAAAGCGGCATGAAGATCATAGTCGTAGACCCGAGGATTTCGCCTATGGCCGCGATCGCCGACATACACCTTCAGCTGCGGCCCGGTACTGACGGCGCGCTCGCGCTGGGCATGACATATGTCATACTGAACGAAGGCCTGTACGACAAAGAATTCGTCGAAAAATATATGCACGGTTTTGAAGAGTACAGGGAATACGTGAACGGGTTCCCGCCGGAAAAGGCCGAAGAGCTCACCGGAGTGCCAAAGGAAAAGATCATAGAGGCGGCCCGGCTGTACGCGAATACAAAACCCGCGGCTTTCATGCCGAGTTCGGCGCCGGTCGTACACCATACGAACGGGCTGCAAAATTATCGCGCGGCCATGCTGCTGGTGGCGCTTACGGGCAATATCGACATAGCGGGCGGGAATGTCTTCAAGGACTGGTCCTGGCTCGAAGTGCCTTCGGGGTTCCCCACGCGCGCGAAAGAGTACCAGTCGCCGATAAGGCCGTTTTCCGAATACGCGCCGAGGCTGGGCAGCGAAAAGTACCCGGTATGGATGGAATTCACAAACGACGCGCATGGAGGGATGCTCCGCGAGCAGATACTGACCGAAAAACCGTATCCGATCAAATACCTGATATCGTTCGGCCTGAACCATCGCATGTGGCCCGATACTGAACGGACGATCGAAACGCTCAAAAAGCTTGACTTTTTTGTGAATCTTGACATATTCAATACCGAGGCCTGCAAATACGCGGACATCGTACTGCCTGTCTGCACCTCGGTTGAGCGAAGCGAACTGAAATCGTATCCAAACGGCTATACGATTTTCACGACGCCGGCAATAGCGCCGCTGTATGAGTCGAAGTCCGACGCGGACGTGATATTTGAGCTCGCGAAGCGGCTGGATGTGGACGACGACCTGATGAGGCAGGGATATGAGCACAACCTTGACTGGATACTTGAGCCCAGCGGAATGACTTTGGCGGATTTGAAAAAAGAGCCTTTGGGGATCATGGGCCCGCAGACGCCGTTCAAGTACAAAAAATACGAGGAAGAGGGGTTCCATACGCCGAGCGGCAAGGTCGAATGCGCCTCGGAAGTGCTCAGGAAGCTGCAGCCTGACGCTACGCCGCTGCCAACCTATGCGCCGCCGAGATCGAGCAAGGATACGCAGCCGGAGCTTGCGAAGGAGTATCCGTTCACTTTGAACACGGGTACAAGATTGCCGATGTTCCAGCACAGCCGGACGTTCCGGCTTCCCTGGACCAGAAGCCTGCGGCCCGAATCCAGCGCCGACCTGAACAAGGATGACGCGGCGGAACTGGGCATTGCCCAAGGCGATGATATTTTCATCGCTACGCCCAAGGCGCGGATCAGGGTAAAGGCAAATATCAGCGAAATGATACAGAGTGGCATGGTGTCGATATATCACGGGTATGCCGACGCGGACGTCAATACGTTGATCGAATACGATTATGTCGATCCGATTTCGGGATTTCCCGGGTTTAAAGCGTATCTATGCAAAATAGAAAAGGCAGGTGACCAGGCATGAAAAATGAAAATAAGGTTTTTGACATAGATCTTGAGCGCTGCACAGGGTGTTTCGCTTGCGTCGTCTCTTGTATGGATCAAAATGATGTCAATATAGAAGAAACCCGAGGCCTCAGGGATGTGTCTGTTGTCAAACCCGCCTATTCTGTGACAAAGAGACTGGGCTATGTGTCGCTTGCTTGTATGCATTGCAGCGGCGATGACGTCCCGTGCGTTTTGGGGTGTCCGACCGGCTGCCTGCAGCAGAGTGAAAACGGGCTGGTCGTCACCGACGTCTCGCTTTGCATAGGCTGCCACAGTTGCGTCATGAATTGCCCTTACGGTGCGCCGCGGTTTGATACCGATGGCCGGATATTCAAATGCAACGGTTGCGCGGAGAGGGTTGAATGCGGTTTGACGCCGGTTTGCGTGAGGACCTGTCCGACGAAAGCGCTCAAGTATGACACGCCCTCAAATATCGAACAGCTGAAAAAGGAGAAGATGCTGAGAAAGCTGACTACGGTGTAGCGCGTCCGCGCCGGACGGGCAGAACTGATCCGAAGGGCCTAAAGATAAAAAGACGTTGCAAGTTGGCGGGCCATATTGTAATATAGGGGTTGCGGTTTCAAGGCCCTATGGTCAAGAGGTCAAGACGTAGCCCTCTCACGGCTAAATCCTGGGTTCGATTCCCAGTAGGGTCACCAACAAATATGCTTTGAAAGCTCAAGGTTTTCAAGGCATATTTTTTTCGCCGCGAAAAGTTTTGGGTGAAAAGTTTTGCGAACTATAATGTTCTGTATTATATGTCATAATGTGCAAGTTTATTGTATACTGTCGTCAATACCGAAATCATACATCAAAAATAACGGTAATTAAATCTCAGAGGAAAAGAAGGAAAGGATCGAAAAATGGAAATCAAGAAGTATCCCTGTTATATCAAGGGCGTGGAGCAAAAGTATCCCAATGTCACGCCCGGCACGCCGATATACGCGAATTGCGTGCAGGTCGGCAATCTTCTGTTCGTGTCCGGTATGACCGCACAGTCGTTTGAGGACGGCGTGTGCCTGACAAATACGGCGCAGGACCAGACTCGCGTGTGCTACACGAAGCTGAAGCAGGTCCTTGAGGGCGCGGGCTCCAGCCTCGACAATCTTGTCCGTACGCTTGTCCTGTTCAAGGATATGAAGGATTACCCTGTGGTCCGCGCGACTGAGCTTGAGTTCTTCAAGGAGCACGCCCCGTCGCTGGTTGACGCCCCTCCGGCGAGCACTGTGCTGCAGGCGGCCGCGCTCGCGAGGCCCGAATTCCTGGTCGAAATTGAGGCGATTGCCGTAGTAGAAAAGTAGTAGCAAAATATTGGGAAAATAGTAATGACCATGGAATCTGTAAAATGGGGATTTGAACGTGACCGGTGCGCGCTTTTGGTCATCGATATGCAAAACTATTTTGTACTCGAAGGCGCGCCGCTGGAGGTCCCCGAGGCGAGGGCGCGGACGCCGAAAATAAAAAGGCTGATTGGGAAGTGCCGTGAACTCGGTGTCCCCGTCATATATACATTGCACGAACCTGATCCGTTGTACTGCAAGCTCGAGGCCGCTGAAAATCTTTGGCTCAAAGATTTCGGGGCGCTCGAAGGGACGGAGGAAGCCCGGGTGATTGACGAGCTTTCGCCGCGGCCCGGGGACGTCATCGTACGAAAAAAGCGGTTCAGCGCATTCTTCCAGACAGACCTTGAGCTCATACTGCGAAATATCCGCGGATCAGAAAAGCCGGTAGACACCGTCATCATCTGTGGCGCCGTCACGAATATCTGCTGCGAGTCTACGGCGAGAGACGCTTATTTCCGAGACTTCAAAGTTGTGTTTGGCTCTGATGTCTGCGCAGCTTTCACGCCTGAAAGCCAAAACGCCACTTTGGAAAACATGAAATTTTTTGGCCGGGTCCTGGATCTTGAAGCTATCCTGGGCGCACTTGAAAACGGAAGGGGGTAGTCCCTCCTTCCGTTCTTTCACATAAAAGTTGCTAAATATGTCCTAAGTCCAGGTTCGATGGCGTGAACGCCCGGAGTGGTGTACAATGGTCAAATGGATGAAGGCAATGATATTATGATGAGCGCGCATACGTCGATGAAAGTCGGGGGGCCGGCGGAAGAGTTCGCCATGCCCGGCGGCGAATATGAGCTGATCGAATGTATCCGCACATGCCGACAGAACGGGCGCCCATACTTTTTGATAGGGAACGGCACGAATGTCATTGTCCGTGACGGTGGATACCGGGGCGTGGTCGTTTCAACGCTGAGCGCGCTTTGCGGCATTTCTGTAGAGCCGCTGCCGGATGGGGGAACGTCTCGGGCAAAAGCTGACGATGTTGATCGCTGCGCCGAAGCCCCGAATCTGAAAACAGGTATTGTCTGCGGCGCCGGGGAATCCCTCGCAAGGGTATGCCGGTGTGCCGCCGAACACGGTTTAACGGGACTGGAGGCTCTTTCAGGCATTCCGGGGACAGTTGGCGGCGCGGTATATATGAACGCGGGCGCATATGATTGCGAAATTGCCGAAGTGCTCGTTTCGGCACGCGCATTCGATATTGTTGACAATAAAACAATTATGTTAACTAATTGCGAATGTAAATTCGGATACAGAAACAGCGTATTCAAGACGAGGCCGCTGGTGATACTGTCAGCGGAATTCGCTTTGGAACCCGGGATTCGGGGGGAAATCGAGGCTTCAATGAAGGATTTTCAGCGCCGCAGGAATGAAAAGCAGCCTGTTGAGCTTCCTTCGGCGGGTAGTTTTTTCAAAAGGCCGGAAGGCGATTTCGCAGGCAGGCTGATAGAAGCGGCGGGGATGAAAGGCGCCAGGGTCGGTGGGGCGCAGGTATCGGAAAAGCATGCCGGATTCATCGTAAACACGGGCGACGCCACTGCCGGCGACGTGCTTTCGCTTGCCGAGGCGGTAAAGTCCAAAGTTTATGAAATGTCGGGGATATTGCTTGAAGAAGAGCCTATAGTGATTGGGATTTGAGGTATTCGAGGTGAAATACGATTGAGTGAAATTGTTGATATGAATGACTTGAAAGGCGAAAAGCAAAGAGGATACAGAGTTGAGATAAACGATTCTGTGTATGAGATCGAATCGGATTTGCATACCCATACGAGGTATTCCCATGGCAGAGGCTCTATAGAAGACAATGTGAAAGCGGCGATTTCGAAAGGGCTGAAACAAATTGGCATCGCGGAACATGGGCCAGGCCATATTGCTTTCGG
>Ga0123357_10007491_pt1 | contig 13500 bp, 10 predicted proteins | sample TergutEmb28metaG_FD_89873 | JGI IMG/M metagenome (GOLD analysis project Ga0123357, IMG submission 89873) | Embiratermes neotenicus P4 segment gut microbial communities from Petit-Saut dam, French Guiana - Emb289 P4 | ecosystem: Host-associated > Arthropoda: Insects > Digestive system > Gut ...
ACCTACTTGTCCCCACAATTTTTCTTTCCAGACACTGTCACTGTACTTCTTTATATATTCACGTGACGTATAGTGTGAATCAGCCGTAAACCGTTCGTCGTGTTTATGTATAGTTCGGTATGGGAATTCACCAAATGTTGTGCAGTCAGCTCACTGAAAGGCGTGCCTGCCCTGTGGCGTAACTGAAGTAATAAGTAGCCTGGACCGTGAAACCGTCTGATTCTGTCAATTCTGTCCTGTATCAGACGGTCATCTTACTTTCCATATTTTGAAGCTGCCAGTGGCCCAGCCGCTGTGCTAACTCACTTTGTTGTTGCTGCCACAAGAGCCAACCGTCGGTGCCTATCCGAAGCCGGAAGAATCCAAGCTACTGGCGTCACATGAAAGTTCCCCCACCCCATGACATCTTTCTGTGTTTGGACAGCGTGAGAGGTTGTAGGTTGGCACCGACGTTTCGGAGGACATGTTACAGTGCTGGCAGTATCATTGTGGATATATACAGTGTCCGTATTTTATTTGGTCAGTATCGTTTGTCACTTGTGGGCAACGCTAATGCGGTAAACGAGCCGACAGGAAGTATTAACCGATAATTGTGAAATGAAACGGTGACTCCATGCAGATGTCCTAATGAATTGTCTAGTTACCCTTATTGATCAATATACTACACAAAGAAGACCAGATATGAGCAGCTTGTCTGTTCATTTCAGCAGATGGCGCGCTTGCTGCATGATGTTGATGTCAGCACGAAAAAGGCCACATTAGCCATGGCGTGCTTTTGGGAGCCAGATGCTATTTATGGAGCCCTGAAGGGAGTGATTCGGACCAGAGTTGGCTATTCTGGGGGAAAGAAAGAAAACCCAACATACAAAGATCTGTAAGTACAGTACGTCCAACATTATAAGTTGACTGGCTGACAGTTACCAAGTACTGGACATGTAGCATCCCTGTACCATCTTTAGCTATTTAAAAGTCACCATATATGTCTTGTGCTGTACAGTGTATATGGCAGACGGTGTACAGTGTACAGTCATACTGGGCACGTTCAGTAAATAATTATTGGCATTTATTGTCATGGATATACTTGTATGTACTTTGGAAAAATTTACATTGGAGACGGGTTTACTGTATGGCCGTTGTGTGAGGTGGGTTAATATGGACTACTGATTTTGTCAAAATAAGGAGGGTGAGATGAGTCCGGGCGTAGCACACAAGGGACGATCAGAAAGTCATAAAAAATGTTAGCGTGTCTGGAGAGAAAAGATCACTTGTTGGACGGAGCTGTAGAGAGGCGCATAATATTAAAGCATATCTGTATATAGTTTATCCTGTTGCAAGGTACCAGTCGATATAGCTGCATATTTCAGCCAACAACAAGCCATATTCGTGCTTTAATTAATTTATAGCTTCAGGATGGCTTATAGTAAGCCACGCATGCAGCTATATCAAATGTATTGATGAATGAAATAGTTGTGATCGACTGAAAATAGTTTTTTCATTTTAAAACATAATCTTAAAGCTGGGTGTGAGGGTGTGGACTGCAATGGTCTGTCTGCGAATGGGTTGAGGTGGTGGACTGATGTGAACACAGTCATAAAACTTCAGGTGACATATCAGAAGGTTCCTGACAATACAATGGCTGGAGTGTGAAGCTGGCCCTTCTGTTCTGATTTTAAGAATGTGAGGAGGTATGTGTCCATTCCACCATACATCTTTTTGGCATGGTGTTTCAAAAGGGACAACTGTCTGCTGTAGGAACAAGCTTGGTCACAGTTATCATTATGAAATATTAAAATATACTGTGGCATTCTTACCATGAAAAAGTTGAGACCAGATGGCATTCTGGGGGTGCCCACTACCGTTTGGTTGAGAAGGTTCTCCATCAAATATTTAGTGACGTTTGCTTTTAGTTTGTGTTCAGCACAGTAATATATGAGGGTTGGTACAAAAATAAGTTTACATGGCTTATGATTTTGTAACTAAGAAAAATGAAAACACTGCTTGTAAATACATTTGGGCCATTTGTTACCAAAGGACTGCCATGTGTTGTGTTTCCAGTGCTCAAGCAAAATCATTATGAACACGAATTTAAAGATGATTCTGAGGAAGTAATAGTTATGACACGATGGCTGATGACACGGGACTTGGACTGATATCGACAGGGAAGATGAAAGACTGTCTCACATGTGATAAATGTGGAAGGGACTGAATGGAAACAAGTGCAGTAGCAATAGAATTAAATGTGAACTGTTCTTACTGGGGTAGGAAATTAAGAACCCAAAACATATATGCATTGTAAATTTATTTTCTAATGTATTTCCATAAACAAATGTGTGCTGGTACAGTGTTATAGAAACAAACTTGAAGACAAAGGTGAATCCTGTCCCTGAAACATAGTATTCTGTTACCCTCATTACTTGCAATACATAGATGATGGAAAAAGTCCATGAAATAAATGATTTAAATATCGTGTGCCATCCTCAGGATCTTATAGAAGAGGATTAGTTGACCAGGTAAGTGACTAATATCTTAAAAACCGTGCTCCATGAGTTACTTTGGAACTTCGGCAAACTTTGGCAAAATTTTTGGTATCCTGAGGCTTATTAGTAAAGTAACAATATTTGTGTTACAGGGGAGACCACACAGAAACAATTGACATTGCTTATGATCCAAATGAGGTCACATACAGGGAGTTACTGGATGTATTTTGGAAGAACCATGATCCTACTGCAAAGACAACACTGCAGGTATGTCAACACCCATGTCTGCAATGACAGTGTGAAATTGTAATCCTGACACAAGAGTGAGGCATTTGTCTTTTAATTTCTTGTATATTAGATATCAAAATGGTCAGCATTGTTCAGTACTATTAGTTAGATTTTGCACCACATTTGTGGGAGAAACACATACCACATAGCAATATTGATTGCACTTTGTTTAGAGTGTTATAGTACTTTAAAATATGATTGACTAGTATGAAGACAGTTACAATTGCAGCAAGAAATGTTGACAGTTCCAATTTCTAGCTGTGGTTTCTATAGGTAACCCTTTAGTTGATCTGTTTGTATCATAGCGTTAGAGGGATACTTGGAAATCACAGTTTGACTGAAAGTCCAACCATGAATTTTGAAGGTTCTTAGCTTGATAGATGCCACTGGCAATGCTGACAAAGTAAATGTACCCTGTTTGGACTATGTGTGGCACAGTACATGTAATAATAATCCTAAAACAACTACCAAAGGTTTCAAACTTTTGCCTTTATTTTCTGAAGATTTGTGGCTGCCACCAACAGACAGACACACACACACACACACACACACACACACCTTTTATTATACTGTATAAATGATACATTTAGTACAGGCAATGCATGCACATTCCAGCCACAAAAAAACAGATTACTGCAGTCTTGGCTAGTTGCATAACAACACACTGTGCAGTGAACAGCTGTGTTTCTCTTGGTGCAACTCTTTGACTTGGTTGGGATGTAATTATGTATAGCAATAAGAACAAAGGAAGAGAAGTGTGCCATTAGTGATTTATATGTATTTATATTGCAGTATGCATCAATCATTTTCTATCATGATGACGAGCAGAAGAAGTTGGCTGAAGAAACATTGAAAGAGGAAGCCAAAAAGTTTTCTGATCCTATTCTTACAAAAATTTTGCCTGCTACAGTTTTTCATGATGCTGAAGAGTAAGTACTGTACTTTCTGATGAGAACAGCTTTGACCTTGATAGCATGAGCAGAGGTCTCTTGTCTTGGGTCTAACCTTGTAGAATTAAAATGTAGGTCCTGTGAAGAACAGACATCTCCATGGCTGTAAAAGGTAGCTCTTAACTGGACTGCACTCCAGCTAATATATTTTTAACTGGAATACTTCAGTTATTGGTTATAAACTTCTCCTTCTACCACCATGGCCAAAGTCATAGCTATTCTCTTGAGTAAACATTAGTGTATATGTGTATTAATTTTTATATGTGCAGATGTTTATATTTTAAGATGATACAAAAGATTTAATGAGATGTTGCTTTTGTGCAGCTATCACCAGAAATACCGTTTACAGCAGCATCCTTCTCTTTTGAAGGCCATTAATTTGGAGCCTGGACCAAAAGTGAAAAGCTCTCACCTGGCTGCAAGGCTTAATGGATATGTTGTTGGGAAGGGTGGCCTGGCCCAATTTGATGCAGAAGTAAAGAAGCTTGGCTTGGATGACAACACTGCCAAGATCGTGCGGGATCTAGTTGCAGAGAATGAGGGTCGACAGCTTGTCTGCTAAATCCGTGGATAAGGGAAACGTTGTTATAGTAGGATTATTTGCATAACATCCCTGGCATGTAGTTAGCAATCCTGGTCTGATGCCACAAGTTATGAAGACATATGCATCCTTCTGTATTCAGACAGGAAGGACTGGCTGTCAGTTCAGTCACCATCTGTCATGCAGTAAGGGAGGTTCATTGATTTTGTGCTGTATCAAAATGAAATTTCCTTCACTAAATGTATTATGTGTTTCTATAAAGTGTTTGTATTTTCTTAAAAAATTAACATACTTGCTTTTATACTGTTTGAGGTTATTTTATATTTTTATTACTGGTGTTTTATACATTCTTGGGACCAAACATGATTGTACACTGAAAATGCATACCTCAGCTCTTTGTTTAAATGTTTGTGGTGATTTTAATGATCCCAATTAATTATGAATATTGAGACTGTACTGTATGCTGTTGTTTAATATAAACATTTTAAAATATCTACAAAATTGTAACCAGAAGGTCCTGTCACCTGAGGTGATGCCACATACCAATGTGATGCCATGTCAGTAACAGACACATACCAGTGTTTCTTCAGGAAGATGGGGGTAGCAAGTTCCCCTAAAGTGTTGGTACTTGCCTGCCAATACAGCATGTTGTCACATTCCAGAAGACACAGTAAAATGAGTACTTCAAATCATACAACATGATGATGCTGCAGCTTGTTTAAATCAATTTGATTGGCGGTGTTCTGTAATTGATATGAGACACATTAATGACGTTTATTGTGAGCAGTCTTCCAGGTTTGTCTGTTACATAGTGTAATGTGCTTATCTGGTATTTTGAATGAATGTGCTGCCAGCATTGTCAGGATGACTCATATATCCGGAATATAAATTGCATTGAATCATCGATCACAAATAGAATTTGTATGTTACGTTTGTATACAACTGTATATGTAGGACACACAGTACTTCCATTTACATGTATGTTGTACTGAACTGTCTGGTAATAGCCCAAATGGGCCACAATATATTGCAGGCTTAATAAAATTTGCTTTAACAGAGAACAGAGAAGTTGTCCTTGTGCTCACCATTAAGGTATATGGGGGAATGACAATGGGGTGCAGAGGGAACACTTTACCTTACCGACATGTATTATTTTACTACCAGTCATCGATGCCAACCCAAAAGAGAATTGTGTGTGTTGCTTTGTTACTGGCTACTAACTAGTGCTCAAAAAGGAGAGGGTTAGAACTGTAAAGTTAAATGTCCTTGAAGTTATGGCAGGTGGTGGCTTTATTATTTATTTGTTTGTACTTCTCTTCTAGACATTATCTTAATGATGAAGACTGAGTTGGAATGTTGACACAGGTAAGATTACTGCTCATTGTGTGCTCTGACACAGTACACAGACTGCACAAAGGTTTTGTTTACATTAGAAATGTCATGTGGTTTCTTGGTACACATGTAAATGTAATTTTGTTTAAGCCTCTAAGGAAAGTGCAGCCTTCCCAGTGCCATTGTTCACAAGCATTGTATGTTCAGTAGAATATGTGCAGATCTCTTATGCAGAAGGTAAAATCAGACAATAAACGTGGAAAATACGGATAGAAATTTATTTACTGCCTTAAGTACAGTGTGACTACTTGAGCCCATTTGCATGAGACTCGCAATTTCTTCACAACTTTTTGAAAAAAAAGTACACTGAATTTAATAAAAGTTTCACAAATGGCTTAGTCACTCATACAAAGTCACAAAGAGACTTGTTTTATATCCTATGGGCCAAGGCCCCGTGTATCTGGATTGAATGAACTAAATAAACAATCAATCAGTCAATGTGGTCTTGACATAAGGCATTTTATTTTAATTTGTACAGGATGCCAAAGTGCGTTTGGGGTCACGGCGTCCCCAAAGTATACTCACTCAGGCACCTTTGTCCCCACAGAAGTACGTATGCTTACTGGGGCCTGTCATTGGATTCTACATAACCAGGACAAGCGAAAAGGCGTCGTTAGGTGAGTGCTTTGATTCTTTCTTCATGGAGCATAAAAATAGTCATGTGGGTGGAAACCAGTGCCGTCGGTGGCCTATTAACGCTAAAAGCGTGTGTCGGTACAGGGGTACAGGAATACCCATAAAGATTTTTGAGTGACTGTGTGTTTCGTGACAATCGGCGAAGTGAAAGCCAACCTTTACCTAGGGACTTAAATTAATTTCTATCCGTACGTGTACGTTCAACATTCATTGCCCGATTTGGGTGAAGTTCGGTATAAAAGATATGCATGTAATGCCGTTGAGCTTGGGTGATTTTTGTGAAAACTGGCGCGTGCATTAGCGTATTTATGGATGTAAATGAAATTACGTTCATGTACTTACAGCGTAACCGAATGAGATACTGAAAGCAAAGAACGGCAGAGTTAAGCTTGCTGTATGCATTACGTTACGCACCGTACCCTTACGCGCTACACCACTTGCAGTTTCTTCTTTACGTTTAATGTGTTGATGCAAACTGGTGGTTGTTAGCGCGCCTTATCCACCGTGTGTGAGAGCATTTGCCTTTCGCCCCACGAAAAGGTAGTAGAATGTGCTTTCATGTTCTGTGTTCAGGCTGTGTAGGTTATGTTGGGAAAGTAGGGAAAGTTTTCACGTATTTCAGATCATGCATTGGATATCACAATAGCTGATGTACAAGGGGACTGTGCAGGAAAGCTGGGCCGTCTATTTTGTTTACACTTCTGTGCTTGTTTTATTGTTTGTTTACCGTGCGAACCATTTGGTTTCAGATTAAGAAATATAACGCATTTACATAACTTCATTGAAGAGATCAAGTACTATTTGGCGTAAATGCAAGAAATATGTGCCAAGTACATACAATGTAATGTGTCATGACCCTTAGTAGGCGTGTGTTGATTGTGAAACAGGATACTGCACATTACTTCCGTATAGGTTATGATAAGAAATCTAGTCATATTTAGACTTACCCGTCCTCCATTAAGCATAATGGGCCAACGAGGATCAACAGCAGCTTCCAGTGTAAGGGTGATAATGGTTTGTTAATTTAAATGGTAGATTGTTTATGACAATAATGTTTTATAATAGCGAGTATAATACATTACAGAGGATGCTTACGTTATTGCATGACATCGATATTCCAACGAAGAAGGCCACATTTGCCATGGCCTGTTTCTGGGCACCAGATTCATTATTTGGAGTACAGAATGGTGTTATTCGAACTCGTGTTGGATTTGCAGGCGGTACAACAGAAAATCCTACCTATCACAGTATGTAAGTGGCATAAATTCATTAGTTAAGGAACCCATGTATAACATTGGTGTTAGGTAGTATTTGTTAACTGTCACATTTGGTGACACTGACAGAAGTGTATGTGAAGTTCCACACACTACCTGAATCCTGCATTGTTTTTTGATAAGAGAAGACTGGTATGCCTGGCATTTTCATTTGGACATGAACCTTAAAGAAATAGGATGGGAGGGTGTGGATTGTATTCAGCTGACTTGGGGGCAGAAACAGGTGTCAGGCTGTTTTGAGCTTTGCATTGAACCTTTGGGTACAGAAAAGGAAGGGGATTTCATGACTAGCTAAGGAACTAGTAGATTTTTAGGAATGACTGTGCTCCGTCTAGTTGGTTAGGTAGATCCTTCACTGGTCCAAGTCAAAGGATGTAAAACATGTCATAACAAAAGTGCCAAACTTATGTCAGATATAAATAGAAGTAACTACTTGACACAATTGTGAACATATATGTATAGTTGTAGTCTATTTAAACAAACTATGTAACATGATACAGCAGAACTATTTTAGTTATTACATATAGGAAACACTAGTATCAAAGCTTAAATTGTATTTGACTACATAATTCTAAAAACTACAAACACCATTAAGAGCAAACATAAAGTATAGTGTAAATCAGCATGTCCACTACTCTAAGAAACGTTTTATGTGTGTCCTTAAATAGCTTAAAAATTTTAAACTTACTTGTGAAATGGAGTACTAATGTTGTCATTCTAATTTTTCTTGAAGAAGATGGTGGTGTTTCTTGTGACTTTCAGTATGCTTGGTGGGCCAGGATAGCATAGTCGGTACAGCAACTCACTTCGGGCTGGACAGTCCAGGGATCAAATCCCAATGGGTGCGAGATTTTCTGCGACCGTCCAGACCAGCCCTGGGGCCCACTCAGCCTCCTATACAGTGTGTACCGGGTCTTTCCTGGGGGTAAAGCAGCTGAGGCATGGTGTTGACCATCCACCCCCATCTAGCACCAAGCTTAAAGAAAGGGTAGAGCTACACCTTTACTCCCCCTCTTGGTCTTTGTGGCCTGTTCCAGGGAGAACTGTACCCTTGTTACTTTACCTTCAGTATATTTGTGTCTGGAAGACTGATGTTACAAGAAAATTGAATGATTTTTTTAAGTGATAGTTTGACTGTGCATTCAGGTGGAAAAGCAGCAATGTCCTTCCATCAAGTTGTGTTCACTGACAACACAAAAGTTTGCTGCATGAAAGCACCGTTGAGAAGAATAAATGCATTGTGAGAAAGTGAAACATAAAGTTGTCGCAATGCTTAATTAAATATCGCATAATGATTTGTAGAGATGTTGAGGTGTCATTCCAGGCACTGTGTGGCACTATGGAGATGACTGGTTAGTTTCAGAGGCCAGCTGCTTTACTGCATCAGAATGACTCCCTGGTCCCTGATGGGTAGGAAGTTGGGCAGGCCCCAGAGCTAGTACAGATACTGTGGAGAAAAGCCTCTTGCCCCTGATGAGAAGTGAATTTAGGTTCTTTGGTTTTTCAGCCTGTGGCTTTGTCAGTGTAAGTGTGATGTCTGCCTTCTGTGTAGCGGAACATTATTGTATCTGACGAATGTCCCTAGACACTTCTGCACTGTCTCTCATAACATATAAAAATTTTATTTGCAATGAACGTGTGTTAGATGTGCTGTGAGCCTCACAGAGCCTTCTTTAAACCTGCTGTTTACTGCAGTACATTGAACTTACAGATATGGACCCCTTAGCATGGTAAATAGGACTGGCTGTGAGTTGTGCCCTGATCGCTGTCACAGTAGACTGTCTGTGTGAAGTGTAATGAGAAGTATTCAGATATTGTGATGTTCCTGTATAACAGAATTCTTACTTGAAATGTCGATTCTCTGCCAGTGTACACCAGCATTATGTCAGTCTGTCTGTTAGCACTACATGTACGTTAACATTACACAATTAAATGTCAGTCTCCAGTGCCATGTTTTCAGGTGCAGGAGGTTTACAAAGCGGAGTGAGACACCAAGATTACTGAGTCCCAGCCTTTTTGACCTGTTGTAGGTTTTCACGATGGTTGTTCTTCAGTTGATGGTTGTTTTGTGGTTTTTGCACTATGTATTACAGGTTTATTCTGATGTTTTGGAGTAGCATACTGCCTTCATCTTCAGGGTGACTGATTGGGTGAAGGTGAATACTAAAGTAATTGGGAGGAGGGAATTCATCAGTTGTGCCACAACAGACCATACTGCAGGGCATTAAACCTTGAAGAAACGCACATCAAATGAGGACCCCATCTTAACATAAAAGATATTTAATGGATGAACACATATTGACGTGTGTACATCTAGGCTCTGTGAATTTAAGAAATGCATAAAGATAAAGACTGTTGCGATCTCAGAACCGCTGTAAATGATTTTGATACGTTTCGTGCTCCATGCCTTAATTTGATGCATAAATAATTAAAAGACCAACAGATGCACTTTGGATTGATGGATGTAATTTTGTTGCATAGTGGTGACCAACATTTCGGCCACATGGTGACCACTATGCAGCTGGAGAAATGATGTGCTTTGAAGTTCTCAGGACCCTTGGAATGACCCTATGCACCCTCTCTATTCCACTCCACAGACCACAGGTTGGAATGCACTTATCTAGACCATGGCACTGTGTGGGGGATGTGACAGGTGTTTAGTGAATGTAATGAAATGTCTGTTTACAGAGGGGATCATACAGAAGCAATTGAAATTGACTATGATGCTAATGAAGTATCATACAGTGAATTGCTGGATTTGTTTTGGAAGAACCATGACCCAACTGCAAGAACATCTAAACAGGTATGTGGACTGACACAGAAAGGTTTACCTGATACACAAGTGCTCTAGTGGCAGAACTTGTAAGTTAAGTACTGTCCATTGGACACTCCCATGACATAGTTCCAACCATTTCCTGTTCTCATATCTGCTTATTATTCATCTTCATGAAGATTCAGGTCAAATAGTCCAAGTGCTTTTTGGCTGTCTGACCCTGATGACAGGCACCACAGTCATTCAAAACATCTGTATCTATTTGCCAATCAACATGGCGTAACTCTTCACAAAACCGTACTCTTTATAAATGTCATAGTGAGAACCTGAACCACAAGTCTGCCTTTATGTTATCCTCATGTCTGTTCCAGAGGGCTTCCCCAGCAAAATTATGTATGTATTCCTTATGTGTTCTTAATATGAATACCTGCTCTCAGAATTTTCATCTCTGACTGCTGTAATTATGACTTAAGGAACCTTACTTATTGAGCAGCCTTTGTAGCATCGGTTGTGAGACTGATGAGTGATTGTGAATAGGAAGACATGAAAGGATGTGGCCATGGCCTCTGCATTGCTCTTGCAATGACATAGAGCAGCTGAATAAACCCCAGAAAGTGTTGTTCTGGCTTGCCATTGTCAAGTGTTGGTTGGACATCGGCCGAATGAACCAAGTGGGATGTGTTGCTGCTGGACATAGCATAACACAGAGTATTGTGTTCATGTTCATATAGTGCTGAATTTCATATCTATGTGAAACTTTGGCCTTTCATAGTATCATGATGTATTATGTTCTTGTCCAAGGTTTTAAATGGGTATTTGATGTGGATAGTAAAATAATCATGTACAAGGGATTTACATTCAAAGTAACAGCAGTATTTTGGCATCATGTTGCAATTATTCGTATCGCTGTGTGTTTGTCATGTGAAACAGTACTTTGGTACAGCCGTAACATCGGGCAAGCTTGAGATGGTCTGTGTTTACTGTGGGTCCACGCAGGCACTGGATCTGATTTTGAGCCCTGGCTGATGACTGAACTTTTAATCACTTGCAACAGCAGTGGGGGAATGATGAGTGGCATTAGAGAAGTGAAATTCTTAAAAGAAAGCTACCCCACTGTGTCTTTGTTTCTCACAAATCCCACAGACTGTTGTAAGATTTGTCCTCTTAGAAACAAATGTACATTGTATTGTACTACTTATTTATATCTTTTGTATCATTTGTTAGTATTATGTTCTGTAACTCAATTTGAGATAAACCACATACTCCTTCAGAATCTTCACTTATCAGTTAAATGCCTAAGCAGAATATATTTAACTTTGTGCATGATTATCAGATGACCCTACCATTTTCCAGATGCCATACCAGTCTATATTTCCGGTACATGCAGTATTTTTGTGTACTGTGCATTGTCCTGTAATCGGCACTGGCATATGTGTGAATTTACTTGCTTTCAGTACACTTCGCTGATTATGTATCACGATCAAGAGCAAAAGGAGTTAGCTGAGAAAACATTGAAAGAAGAGGAAAAAAATAAATCAGCATACATTGTCACAAAAATCTTGCCTGCCACGAAGTTCTACGATGCTGAAGAGTAAGTCAGTCAGTGACCAGTCGAATTGTTAGTTGTTGATGTGGCACACAGGCCACGAAGCACTGCACACGCGCCACCCAGTGTTTCTGTTATGTTTCAGAATAGTCCTTAGTGACTAAAGCTATGAATATGCTTCCAGTAGATTAGATGATTTTGCAAGACATGTAACACTATGTGGTTTTTCAAGATGAGCCTAGCAGTAACCATGCTGTTCTGACTGCAGCTATGGACAGTGTTAGGGAGCTCAGCTAGCAAGACATCTAGTCACTGTAGAAACACTTGTGTCATGTAAATGTTTGATGTGATTCAGTGCTTAGCACAGTGTGAACACTGCATGCTTTATTTGCAGTTACCATCAGAAGTACCGTCTGCAGCAGCACCCATCACTTATGGAGGCAGTAGGTCTGATTCCTGGAAATAAACTGAAGAGCTCGCATTTGGCTGCAAGACTTAATGGATATGTTGTTGGGAGAGGTGGCCTGGCCCAGTTCGATGCTGAAGTGTCACGCCTGGGTCTGGATGAGAAGACGGCAGATTACATTCATAAACTTGTGGTGAAATATGAAGGTCATGGATTATTCTGTTAATTTATACTTGTAGTAAGAGCAGGGGGTGAATGTCTACCCTCCCCCCACCCCCTGACAAAGGCATATCTTAGATGAGATTCTTGGCACAGGCAAACGCTGGGAGTGCTTTGTATCAGTTGGTGAATCACCACAACATGCAAATCAAAAGGCACACAGTCCCTACAGGAAGCAGCACTATGGAATTAAATTCATATCAGTTTTCTGGATTTGATGTTGTCCTTCGAATGTGATGCCCCACCACTGAACCTGGCATCCTAGGTGGCCACTTAGTTTGCCTTCGCATGCATGTAGCAGTAAGCGGAATACAATATGAGGTAATGTAAATGAAAAGCATCATTGTTTTAAATTGAAATAATAACCAGTTTATTCTTTAACTGTAAATTTTAACGTGTTATGAGAATGTGTTTATTTATTGAGTTGCTGTTTTAATAATTAATATGCAGTCAAATTCGGTTATGATGCCACAGAGATGGAATAAATTGTATAGTTATGAATGAGTGTCGATGTTGTATGCTAAAAGTGAAGGAAAAATATTTCAAGACAAAATACAGGCCAGCAGGCATGTTGCTGACTGTTAATACTATAATCTGTCTCAAACTCAAATTACAGTTAAAATTCATAAATAAAAGTTACACCTCTGTAATTGCAAATTTTCGTACAGGTTTGTGCCAGACAGTACATTAACTTAAAGTTAACATTTAGTAACAACAAAAGTTATCATCAGAAAAGGACCGTTCACTGGGACATTGTCTCATCTCACTGAAACCACTTAAGCAATGAACCATCAACTTCACCTCATTCAGGCTTTCGAAATCACTTTACTTACTTACAAATTCCTTTTATAATAGTAAGGAATATTTTAATTAACAGAGATATTGCATTGAAATTTAAATGAACAATTAGTTTTAAGTACTTTAATGCTGCACTCTATTTATAACTAAGATTCTTCCAACACTGTGTATATTATATTAGTATGTAAGTGACAATGTCT
>Ga0123357_10007493_pt1 | contig 13497 bp, 9 predicted proteins | sample TergutEmb28metaG_FD_89873 | JGI IMG/M metagenome (GOLD analysis project Ga0123357, IMG submission 89873) | Embiratermes neotenicus P4 segment gut microbial communities from Petit-Saut dam, French Guiana - Emb289 P4 | ecosystem: Host-associated > Arthropoda: Insects > Digestive system > Gut ...
AACGACGGACCCGGAAGGGGGGGGGGAGGGGGGATTAGGATTCACCTTAAAGAAGTGACACGAGTGCGTGGAATGAATTAACGTAGTACAGAGTCCTATCAAGGATTATTTGTTGACCAGATAAGTGACAGTCTCCACAGATACGTGGAGTCCCAACAGTCCTTCCCAACCAACATGCTGAATATTCTTGCCTTGTAGTTTCAATATGTCTGCAGTTGGTCTGCGGCTTTCAGCAGTTCCGCAAGCAAAATTCCTTTACAAAGAAGCTGGTAAATATAACTACGACAATCAGTTCCACCTTTTGCCGTGTTCGCAAACTGCGAAAAGCGACAATTAGCTTCGTGATGTCTGTCTGTACGTCCGTATATAACACCTCTCCCACTGGACGGATTTTCATAAAATTCGATATCTCAGTAATTTTCTAAAATATGTAGCGAAAATTCAAGTTTAATTAAAATCTGACATCAATAACGGATACTTTACATGAAGACCAATGTACGATCACGGAAATATCTCGCACTTCTTCTTCGAATGAGAAATGCCTTAGACAAAAGTTGTGGGGAAAACCAAAACACATTTTATGTTCAATAGATTTTTCTGAAAATCGTGCGTTTGTGAGATAATGTGGAAAAATATGGCAGACAGGACACAGATGATATGGCACATGCGCATTGCACGCTGGAAAACTGGGGCCATTCTGTAATACTTATTGCTTTTCCACATCAATCGTTACGCGAACGCGCCCCAATGTACGTTGATACGTACATTGCCTGTCTTATTGACAATGTTTTCATTGGGAAGTAAACAGGATTATAACACAAAACAGAATCCCACCTTCTTGTCACATTTTATATGGGATGACCTGAAGCTGTTCAACATTTTCAATAATGGCCACCCACTCAAGCTGTGATACTCTGCGTGCATTCCAGTTCTGTGATGGATGCTTTCAACAACGGCAGTTTGATTCTATGCACTATGTCTACACTAAAAACTTTAATAATTTTCCTCAGTAAAACTATACAGGACGCGCCGTCAACGTTAGGAACTGTCTTGACAATTTCACTTTACTAATGATAATCGCAGAATGCCATCAGAACATGTTCTGAAGTTCGTACAATAGAAACGTACACGGAAACAAAAGCCGGTACTATAAAGGTAAGGGTAACGGCCACCCTTTAACATGCCATGAAGGCACAGAAGGGAGGCAGAGGTATAGCTCTAACCATACCCAAGTTCGGTGCTAGAAGGGGAATGTCGGTTGCCAACGCCACGTCCCGGTATGGACGGGCACGGAAAATCTCGCCTCCACCGTGGTTCAAAATCCGGATCGTCCAACTCGTTGAGAGCCTGTACCGCGCCAGTACAATCGCCTCTTTAGTACAGTAATGGCAAAGCAATCTTGCCATGTGACCATATACAAAACGATTCTATAACCCACTGTCGACTCAGACTGCTGTACTTTTTTTTCTACCCCACTTTTGGCACTGTAGGGGCGCGGCTACGTTGGAGACAGAACCGACAAGACACAGCAAACCAAATTTATCCGGGCATACATCGCCAGACATGTGTGGCTACTTTTAACCGCCATATCTGTCCAGATTTCAACCTAGAACAGGACTTCTTGCTCTCCATCTTCTTATTGTAAGTGATGTGAACGATACATGATATACGCGTCTGATGATGACTGGGACGAATTTTTTCTGATAGATATTAACCTTTACTTGAAGTACACAAACAGAAGAAGACAGTGGATGCATCAGCTTTGGGAATCAAGAAATGATATAGAATATTTTAAATTGTGTAAGATATTGACAGAATTGCCTGATAATTTCAGAGAATATTAATGAATGAACATAATTTTGATTGCATTTTGGATGGTGTGAAGGACGACCTGTAGGGCTGTTCTAATTTCAGAAAGTGCACTAAAGCAGAAGAGAAACTTACTGTTGCTCTTCGGTACATACTCGTTATTGTGGTAAGGATAAAAATAAATTACATTTGTAAAATGTTTAATACTGTAACAATCCAGTGTAATCTAAAGGGAAATTACACAAGAAAAAGTAACAGCTACACTAAACTGAAGTATACTACAGATTTACAAACATAAACACAAGCATAAGTGATACTGAACTAACAAATCTGCTTGAAATTTTTCAAAGTATAAAACTACGTAGACGGAACTGGTAAAACAATCTTCTTCGTCGGCAGTATATCTGCGCATGAGATACAGGACGTCCGCGATGTATGCGTTGAAGTGTCTGAATCCCGAGAATGTGTTGAATCGAGACTTGCTGCAAGCGGAGGTGGAGTTACAGGGCACGAACTGTTAGATGTTAGGGGAACACTATTAAAAGGCGGCGAAAGATATAAGAAATTTCAATTCTCCTGGCTACGCTGGTCAGAAATTATATTACGAGTTCCAATCTTTCAACATTGTCGGGATTTTTAACTTATAAGACTCATTAGGCACATGTAGTCTTCGTCGCCTTGGAATTTTTTAACAGCCTCTCTTCCATATGCTTAATCTTCATTTTCTCCAAATATAAAGCTTCGTCTCCGAAATTTATGTTTCTTTTTGTCCCTAGATTTTTTTTTTTTTTGGCGTTCCTCGGAAACTCCTTCGCTGAATTCATCATTGTATTTATCATTGATCTAAACATTTGTTGACGCATTACCATCTTTAAGATTTGGGTTACTCTCAAGAACTGATTCCTCAGCCCCTGGTAGATTTAACAGTGTGGATCGTGAGATCATTACAGCATTCACGAACGACATCATCGTGAAGTACTGCCATTTCGAATCATGTGTGGCCCCCGTTATTTGGTCAGATTTTGTATCGTGTAGTTTTTTCAGTTCTCTCCGATACATATCTCTCAACGTTTCCCACGTCTTTTGCGCTTGTTTACCTGAAAGAAAATCTTTTTAGGTACTGACTGCTACAGACTTTCAAGACATAAAATTGCAATATTTTAATGTAACAACGTGGGTCTTTGTCGGTTTCTTACTGCCCTGAAAACATTTATAAACAAGTTATATTTAATAAATAAGAATGCCTGTGTTTTCATATATTTTTCGACAGGATAGTCGTTCCGTTTCCTTGCTTTATCATTTCGGATGGATCATTACATAGTAGGAAAAATAGTGGATCAAATTAGTGGTGTTCTCTGGAGCAAACTGTCGTCGATAAACGTAACAGTTCTGGACCATGACAGGTTTAGCACACAGCTGTTAAGTTTCAAGATAGATGGAATTTTCTTAATGTTATCGGCTGCATAGATGGAAAGCACATTCGCGTTAAACTTCGTACAAAAGCTAGAACACTGTTTAACAAACTTTTTTTTGTGTGTGTGTGGCTTAACGAGGCGTCGCAGTTTCTGAAATCAGGTTCATTTTTATAGACATTGGTGCTTATGGTAAGCAAAGTGATGGTGGTACGTTTTCTGCTTCTACTTTTTATCACTTCTCGGAAGACTCTGAATCTACCTTACCAATGTCTGCAAATTTTGAGGGAAGTGGAACAGAAATGTCTTTCATCATCCTTGGGGATAAGGTCTGTTCTCTAAAGACGTACTTAATGAAGCCTCTCGCGAGAAAGGATTTGTCATGTGAAGAACGTGTTTTCAATTGCAGGCAAAATGGCGATTGTTAAGTAAAGCAGTACAAACGAACGCCAATAAAGCCGAAAGAATGGTGAGGTGTATATGTTTACTTCATAACATCATCATAGATACTGAAGGAACAAGGAATTTCACAAATTCATGGATCCCGTCAGGCCAAAACAAATCCCAGCGGTAGATCATTTAGTCGGTCCTCAAAAGGAGCAACGGATTAAGAAGTGTTTTCAAACACACTTTAACGGACCTACTGCAGCTGTACTATCACAGAACCAGCAGGCTTTTTTGCGCTGAATGTTCACTGCAGCACCACATTATGGAACACCTGTTTGCGTATAAAGTCGTATATAAGTAGATATTCGTAACAAGAGTTACCATTCTGATATAAAATGTACCAGAACTGAAGATATTGTAGGTATATAAGTAAGTAACCTATTTCATTAGTGTTATTTCTGTACTTACCTGTAACGTTCAATTTCTCTCTTGTTTCATCCCAAAGTTTTGGCTCGAGAACTCACTTATGATTATTTTCTGTCTCTTTGTTCCCAAAAAGGCGTCATATCTCTAACAAGTTCTATCAGATACGTTTTGTCCATTGCAACGACATTCGAATCCTATGCGAACTGCAGCAGGTTTCTGGCCAGACTGTCGTCTCGAAACAAAACCACTTTGTTGGGCCAGACAGACGACATTTGTTGGGAGACAACATTCGTGTCGGATCGGTTTCAGTGTAGCCGCTGACAAAAACTGTAATGTTGATTTCCACTTCCTTGTCTGGAGTCTGTCCAGACTGTTGTGTTGTGTCGGTTCTGGCTCCAATGTTGCCGCGGCCTAACAGACCGACAGGCAAGTAACACTTTTAAATATAACTGCCTTCGCAGTAAAAGAATGGTACAAAATAACATACGCACACAAGTGGAAAAGAACACGCATCTTCTATGGCAAGCATTTCAAAGGCTCAGCTCCTCATGTAACTTCGGACGCCTCATCAAGAACGTGCAACCTCATTAAAGATGCTGTACATAAGCACCCTTTCGACTGTTGCGTTGTAGAAATGATAACTATTATGTAAAAACAGTCTGGCATATAAAGTGCAAGATTCATTACGTGTTTAGACATCTAATGTAGCATTCTATGTTATTTAATACACAGCAAAATACAGACAGAGAATCTAAATATGCAAACTAGGCAGCCGCATAGATTGCGACAGCCTAAAACCGCGCCTGGTCTCGAGGTGTGAACTTTGATGACCACCCCAGGTTGTGAACAAAACCTACAGCTTTGGAAATTAGCCCACTTTATACAAACAGCAAGCTCTAAGCACTGTTAAGAAAGCCATTCATCGTAAACCACGGTATAAAGAAAGGGGACAGACTAGCTGCTACCCTCTTTCAATCTTGCCTTAGCGCAGCGTTTCCCAAACCTATTTGGTCACGAAACACTTTTTAGCTTTTTAAGTATGTTTGTTGTCCCTCAATTTTCAAATAAAAGTCAGCGCAACGAGATCTGGTAGTTATCAAATGAAAGACTGTTATAAATATTCTTATAAGAGCATTACCTTAAATTATGATCAATATGCTGAATTCAAATTTAATAAAAAAATTTTTTTTTCTCGATTTTTTTCACGGAGTACTTATTCACGTCTCGCGGAACAACAGTGCTCCATGGAACACAGTTTAGGAAACGCTGCCTTAAGAGTACGGAATCAGAAAACTTCCTGTTGATACCAGATACACCTTGGAACGAACAGGCTGTAGAGCTAGCTGCCGATATAAACATCCTGGGAAGCAGTTTCAAACAGGGCTGTATCAGAGGGTGATTTTAAGAGCTGGAAATAACAGGAGAGGATGCCGGGTTGTGGATCAATGAAAAGGAAACAAAAGTAATGATTCAGACCCAAAAAAAAAAAAAGGAAGACATGAAACTGAAACTCTCAATCTCTGAGTTTCTAAGTTGGAGTGTCAGCATTTACACATCTGGGCTGTTATCTGACGAGTAATAATAATGGGACAGAACAAGTGCAATGCAGAATTAGTGCGGACAAGGCAGCCGATTTTCCTTTAGTGCTTTTGCTTAAAACAAACAAAAAAAAAAGTCACACACGAGAACACAAAGCCCTCATCCGACCTGTTGTTCTGTATGCGAGCAACACGTGGACGCTTTCCCAGAGAGCCGCACAAATGATCGGTTCCTTTGAGCGAAACATTCTTCGGAGAATATATGGACCAGCACAAATTAATGGCGTGAAGAAATGTAGAGATTGCATAAAACGGAGTTTCTGAACCTACTGCTCACGAACCACATGTGGTTCGCGAGGTATTCGGAATGTGTCATGAAACAATCATTTTCAATGATTATTATACAACATACATGTTTATCATTTTATTAAATCATTATAACTTCATGTTCGTTATATCGATTCATGTTCTTGTTTCACATTTATCATATCTTTATTTTTGTCTCCTGAGGTCCCAAGAAATGTCATTGGTCTAATCTCAGTAGCGACTCAAACAGGTTGAGAAACACGGGTAAAACACATTCAGCCTGCAACGTACATTGTGCTAAAAGATTAAAGTGGGCTAGGCATGTAGCAAGGACGTTCAACAGAATCCCACAACGAATTCTGGAAGGAAGTGTCGGAGGAAGGACGGCATTCAAGGAACAGATGTGGCGACGAAGTGCAGAGGGATGTCGTCAAATTGCAAAATACGAAAAACTGACGTGCAGCCATAAGATACAGGACCGGAGAAGGAAAACAAAGGGAGGCCATGGCCAACAAACGGCAGAAGAGCCACTGGAAGATAACGAAGAACAACAAATATAATATAAACAGTAGGAGGTATAATTACGCGTTTTCGATTAGACTACACTCTCTTTTAACTACGCTGTTTCGTTGAACACAAATCGACATGAATTATGTGGAACGGAAATTATGACAATAAAATCTCACACGTTTTAAGACATGCTTGGCGCCATATTTCCAACAATACCGGAAGCGAGCGAAAATTCGTAAACAGACTTGTTCGTCAACCGCACTGCAAAGATGATACAGAAGCCAAGTGATTGTTGAAGAAACTGAATCATATGACGTCACCCGGGCCACACAAGTCATGAACTGACTACTTCGCGCGGTTATATTTTTCGCGGACGACGGCACAACAAACAACTGAAACTGCTCATTCAGTAAGAATTCTTTCAAAATTCCGTACGCGTTTCATAAATGTCATAGTGCTGAGCATGCGAGGACATTCTTTTTGGAACGAGCAGCGCAGCTGTGCACACTACTCCCTGCGAAACTAGAGTGGGTTCAGATCGTATCGTTTAGGGGGAAGTTAATAATCTGCAGTTCAGACTCCTAGCAGTAACTACAAAAAAATTATCGTCAGTAATGATTACATTCTTGGGGTGTGAATGTGGGTGTACATACACAATATCAGAAATTCCTTACACGGACGAAACATCAGCGAATAGGCACGCGTGGAAAAATAAGCTATGTCACAGCCTTTAGGTGAAGAGAAGAACTTTGACCTGTACAACGTAGGTAGGCTCCCTTATCTCCGGGCTGACCTTGTACAGAAAACATACGCGTTGGGCATGTCAACGACAAAAGTCCCAGTCATTTATCGCATTCGACTTGCCGCCATTTTTATGTGTTCATTTTATAAGCTGAAATTTATCCACGCCTATAACCAGACAGAACACGACAGAAAATTATAATTTTAACTCACATGCACAATACACAACTGCACATCAGTCTAACTGTATTTTTAATCGGAACACACTGGTTACTGGTGGTAATCTTCTAACGATCTGACTTTCTTAGGCGCCACCACTTCCAAAGTCAAGCTGTTCTCGTGAGGCGACAGAGAAATTTACGTCAGTGACATTTATGCACACCCACATTCACAGCAGTGGCAAGAGGCAGAAGGAAATAAAACTGTAACGTATAGCAATATAACCATGTTAAACCTAACAAAAGTGCATCATAATACGCCTACTTGCAGCCAGCTTACACCGGGAAATGCTATACCGGCGCCATATTCGTGCTTTCCTGTAAACATTCCCACATACAGGTCTCATGAGAACCCGAGCATCACATCATTTCACTTAGTTCCATATCTGACTAGGCAGGAACGACCGTCCGCAGAAGTACATCACCCGGGTCAACTACACTTCATCGGCTGCGACTGTAGTGTAAAATGGACGGGCAGAACAAAAATACAGGCTTGCATCTGTGAGGCGTCATTACGTAAGTTAATTTACAGACCCGCATCCCAGCTTTCGTCTCGTAATACTGAATTACTAACTCAGAGGAACCCACACCCACAGACACAATCTCGCAAAGATAGATACTCATCACTATCTAAATTCGGACAATTTTGAGTAAATGACGTGACGTTTCAGAAGTGCACTTCCCGTCTATTGTAACGCAAAATAAATAAATGAATAAATAAATAAATCTAATTAATGTCATGAGGGCAACGACCTTCTGTTGGAAGCAGGGAGAGCTCCTGTGTTTTATCACTACGCGAGCTATCCTAGAGATGTCGCTTCGGTATGGTAGGTTGATACTTACATCACTCAATACACTGGCGTTGGCACTTTCTGCTTATGTCTGCGGACTTTTTTTACGTTGGTTTTACGAATGTTGTGTGTATCCACTCCAATCGCTCCAGGTTTTGGATGCTCGTGACAGTGTCCTCCTGCTACTCTCCGGAATGGGGTTGACCACCGGGTCTACAGTCACCGAGTTCTCCGTTTGCTTATTCTTACGTCCCACACTGATGCGGCTTGTGCCCATCTGCGCTAGTCCATTCTTGTCACATGGCCTCCCCAGTTCCACTTCAGACTGCAAGTCACTGCCACGATGTCCTTTGTGTTGCTTCTCTTTTCAGCGTTCGTCACTGTGTCTTTCTATCCATACTTGCAGCATTCTACGTTCCACCGCCCGTAGACAAGTTTGAAGCACGCTACCTTGACCAGTACGAATTTGTGTCGGGTTCAGCCATTTTGACAGATACGAATCTCTGTGGGGTTGAGCCACCCTGACCAGCAGGAAAGTCTGTCGGGTTGAGCCACCTTGACCGGGACGAATGTCTGTCGGTTGAGCTACCTTGACCAGCAAGAATCGCTGTCGGGGTTCAGCTATTTTCGCCGGTACAAATCTATGTTGGGTTGAGCTACCACGATCGGTTCGAATTTCTGCCAAGTTGACCTATCTTGACTGAACACTTTCATGGCTTTCCTCAGTCCCTCAAGACAACTGCCGGATATATATAGAATTGTATCACGATAGTTTCCTACGAAGTCCTTTCTACTTCGTTACTAATCACTTTACGAATCGACGTCAGTGTAAACTAAGGTCAGCGTCATTACAGAAATCATAATTTAGAACAGACACACTCACACACACAGTCACAAGACAGAATGGCAAAAATTGGCCACGCATTCTATCCCCTGACGGTTAACTTTTACCCTTTTCTTTCAATACATGTTGCTCTAAGCACTCTTTGTCTTTTCAACATTAACTATTCCACTGTAAGCATAAGGAAAGCGCTGACGAGTCAATAACTGTTCGTGAGGGAAATGATCATTAGTCATGAACTGGAATAACTTACATCATAGGATAAGTTAAGTAAAATCACCACCTAACGCAAAACAAGCTCACAACATTCCTTATACAACTCTTCTTGATATGAAATACTGCGTGCTTAGAAACTGAAGACCAGGTTCTGTACTATTTAATTCCCAATACTTCATTTGTAATCAGCATGGTCACTAAAAATTAGAAGCTAACGAAAAGGGAGGGCCAGTCAGTTTGGTTCTGAACCTGTATGTATCCTGCTTGCAAGTTCATGGCCCGTCGAGTACTATTCTGTTAGTTACCGAAATTGAAATGTCTATCGGGACTTCAAACCTGCCTTTTCTCACTCTCGGTCTATTACTAACTCCAGCACCAAAACATTTTATTCCCGGTCTTCACAAAAGTACTTAACAGTCCACTCCATCACTCCTCATGGTGTCCTTTCATTCGTAATTGTCTTCAAATGCTACGCTCATCCTAGCTGTGCCCACAACATTACTTTTTTTCATATTAAAGTACAGGAAGTACATAAATACACGTACCCATACACAATGGTTTTCACTTCTTCAAAATCCGTGACAGCAAGTGGCGCCTCGTTGGACTTTCTTATGGTGGGGTGGGGCTAGGATTATTATATAATTACTGAAAAGGCATATTAATCGTTTATTTCAGCACAGCCACTCAACCACTTACGTTCAGCGAATGTAGCAGGGTTAAATTTTCTCACATCCGTTTGTATTCTGCTTGAAGATGACCAGAAATAACTAAACCAGGTGTTGCAAGGCCTAATTTATTAATTTAGGTCTTCTCAGCGAAATTTAACTACGAAAAATTGATGCACCGTTGGGGGTTGAAGTCCTGGTTCACGTTTATCTCAAAACTTCGACAACCAAAATTAAAACATTCACAAATATACCTCTAAAAACAGCTAGGTAAAAACAGTTACAAAAATGCCAGATTTGGAAACGTCAGGATCGGTCAATAGATATGTCCTCCTTGACACGCTCTCTGGCCTGCGGTGTAGCCCGTCCACCGGCATAAGTGGTGGGAGTCTAACACCACTGTGCTGTGTCCAGCGCGCAAGGCCCGGGTAGGGCGCAGCCCGCTATGATATCCGCTGTTATCTCCGCAACGCTGTCACTCCGTCGCGAGTATTGAATTTAAAACGAATTCATTCAAAGTTCATTCATAGTCTTTTAAAGAATATATCACCTAACAAAAACTCTTATTCAGATATTTAGTTCAATGCTTCACAAATTTCTGGGACGAGCTGTCTGCTCACTCAGAACCTAGGTTTGATCCCTCGAAAAGGTATAGAATTTTTCGTTGGCCACTCATTCCGTCGCGGTAGAAATCGGGCTTTTTGCATTCAAAACAAATGATAAATAGCCACTTCCATTTCCTCGTCATTGTGAAATCACCAACCTCCTGAGTGTGTTTCAGGGATGACAATAATTGGGTGGATGGTCCAGACCCCTGTGGAACGATTGCAATAAATCGCATAAGACGTTAAATCGTCACAAATTATTCTTCCTCGTATAAAATTACATATTTTCCACACCAAAGATAGCATCAGGTAAAAACTGTAACTGTTATTATGGTCCGTACTGTGTGGAGCGTAACAAAATTTAGCGGGATATGCCGCTTTTCAGAAAATCGATAAACTTCAATCCGAGTTTCGCGGATATGTAGTCATTAGAGTGTGTAAACGCGAGTCAAAATTAAATTCACCTAACCAGCTGTAATGTAGACCCCGCATATATCAAATTTCACCGAAACCAAATGACTAACCGTTTCGGAGATGAAATATGTGGAGGTATGCGACCTTCCATACACTCGTTCACTTCGAAAATTCGGTGTAGTTACTCATATTTCAAAACATATCCCCTCTCAAAATTACAACGGCGATTTGTACTGCTCATTTTACTCGTCAGCAAAATCAAACATATATAATCTGAATCCATAGACAGACAAGCAACAGGATTTGGCCTTTAACTCAAGCAACCAACGCTGAGAGCAGCAGTACAATGAACAGATGGAATGCGTAGCTATTTGCTCGGCTGTACCGTGTGGTACACTCTGGCTGGCGTCGCCATTTCCTCAGTCCCCACGTGATGTTGAGAAAATGAAAAAGACAGGAAGCCACTCAGGGTGGTGCAGTGACATTGCGGCGAGGAAGGAAGTAAAGAAGATAAGGGTACATTCAACTCTACACAAATTCTTTCTTGATTCAGGACATCAAAACCAGAATTTTCCAATCATTTTACAGGTTGCATGGCTCTTCGATTCGTTGTTTTGGGGAGGGGGGGGGGGAGTGAAAATCTTGCTTTTTCGGGTCCAGATCTTAATATTAATTCGGAAATTTAAGGAAGGGAAAGAAACAAGCAAGCCATGGGGGAAATGAGAAATATGTAAATCCCCCCCCCCCCCGGGCCTTCAAATTGGAAAGAACTATTTGGGAGTATATCCAACCCACCTCAAGAAGCTAGTATGGTGTATAGACCTTGATGTTGGGGATTAAGCTGCCACACAATACTGACATTATGTTAAAGCGAGGATTTATTATCGTACCCACATTGCCTACAGCTGTAATGTAGAATATAAACGGGATCGTTGGATGCTATCTGCTTATATTCACAACTATTGCACAACACTTCAATTGCTAACACGTCCATATTCCGAGAAGGAGAAGAGAAACACATCGGATAACTTCTGAGATCAACGACGACAATAACAAATTTCAAAAGTGACAGAAATTACGTCAGCTGGCCTATGAAACTTTCTCAGCATTCCATTGCCATTTTAACCCTTTATGACACCCTTAGGGTGGGCCGGTATAGTGTAGTCGGTATAGTGACTCGCTACGGGCTGGTCGGTCCGGGGATCGAATACCTGTGAGGGCCAGATTTTCCGCACCCATCAAGACCGGCTCTGGGACCCACCCAGCCTCCTACACAATGGGTACCGTTTTTTTTCCGGGGGGAAACGGCGGAGACGTGGCGTTCACCACCCACCCCATCTAGCGCCGGGCCCTTCGTAGCCTGTTCTAGGGTGAACTTAACCTTCTTCTACGACCTCCTTAGGTGCGTTCGCATCCCTCGTGGCCTTTTTAGACTGAAGCATGTATTCATACTTGAATGAAACTTAGCTCAGTGGGACGGAACTACAATGGATTATTTTTAAACACACACAGTAAATTCTAGAAAGGGTTACCGCCACAACTAACTTGGTAAAAGAGGAGATTAGCCATACGCTTGCAGAGAACCACGGTATTTTCAAAACGCGAAATACGAAATCGTATTACTTGTCAGAAAGAATTACGTGTCAGTTACATATCTATTTAACGTGCCTGAAGTTAACGACGTTACACTACCTGAAACACGCACACCTGAACAACTAGTCTTCGAGCCTGGTGTACTGAGTTTGAGTTGACCATTGAAAATTTGGGAAGATATAAATTACCAGGTATTGACTAGTCTGGCAGAACTGATCCACTCATGAGGTACCGATTAACTACTGGAAACACAAAATAACTGCCTAAACCGTAGAAGAGTCAATTATTTTACAGTTACCTACACGAAGGGCGACGAATTGATTTATTAATAACTGAGGCAAGATACTCATCAACTAGTCAGAAAACTTCATCCAACGTTCTTCCCTCAAGATTAACTCCATATGCAAACGAAATTACTAAGTTCACCAGACGGGATTTCGACAGAACATACCAACTACTGACCAGATATTCTACTTTTCTCATATCAGTGAGAAAAGCAGGAATACAGTACAGCAGCACATCAGCTATTCATAGACTTCAGGTGAACTCGTGTTTCCTTTCAGGGAGGTTCCGTATATCACCAAGTTTGGTATTATTCATCAAAACGGTTTCATTAATACATGACACCTACAGGAAAGTCCGGATAGGCAAAAATTTGTTTGCACTTTCTAAGCAGAATGGTAGAAACAAGAAGGCGCTCTAACGACAAAGCTTCTGAATACTCCTGTGCAATATTCCTTTTACGAAGGTTCAAGAAAACCGGGTGGTACTGCCACAAACTGGACATACCAGTTTCTGGTCTACGCTGATACCTACTATGCGAAAACGTAAATGCTACATTGAAAAACAGAACATATACTAATCGCTGTTCAGTTGGTTGGGGGGGGGGGGGGGAGGAAAACTTGTCCTTTTCAAACCCAGGAAGGCAAAAATGGGGGGGGAAGAAAAAAAGCTCCGTACTTTAGGGTTGAAAACTGGGGGGGGCCCCTGCGATTCCCTAACCCCCCCCCCCCCATAATTATTGT
>Ga0123357_10007494_pt1 | contig 13497 bp, 5 predicted proteins | sample TergutEmb28metaG_FD_89873 | JGI IMG/M metagenome (GOLD analysis project Ga0123357, IMG submission 89873) | Embiratermes neotenicus P4 segment gut microbial communities from Petit-Saut dam, French Guiana - Emb289 P4 | ecosystem: Host-associated > Arthropoda: Insects > Digestive system > Gut ...
CGTCGGCTGTACTGACTGCTTATTCAATTTATTCGCAGCTACCCTCCTTATCGGAGGCCGTTCCTCTATCCGCAACCTGAGGACGCGCAATGCCGTGGTGACAGGGACCCACTACATGGATGTGGACCTAATAGAGGACATAAACGAGGGCACAGAAAATTCTCCAATATAAAGAGCTTCTTAGTTTCTAATTTTCGCCACACATTAAAGATACATCACGTCAGATAAACTAAACGGTGCATGTGGCACCTATAGGCCTAAGGAAGACGAAAAATGCATACAGTATTTTAGTCCGGAAATTTCAATGGAACAGTTAACATGGGACACCCAGCCTACGAAAAGCTGGGAGGATAACATTAAAATAGGTTTTAAGGAAACAGGGTGTGAGGAAATAGAATGCATTCATCTAGCTCAGTGGTTCCCAAAGCGTGCTCCGCAAGTCCAAAGAGATCCTCGACCCGTCCCCAGGGTATCCGTGGATACATTTCTGTAATTGCTATTAAAGTTTCATTATTTTTAAATTAAAGTTATAATGTTTTGTTAAAAACAATCGCGAAACTTCTTTAATTGGCGATGTGTTTATTTCGTATGACCATTACAATATCTAGTAAAGAAACCTCCTGTACCCACGAAGCGAGCGACATACAGTTCAATTAAGTTCAAATCATGCAATGCATCGTTAAGCATGCTACTGGTATTTATTTGTAGCTATCTAATTTCAATTGAGATACAATTTTTTAATTTTTGATACGTATCATCCGGACGCTCTATTTACATGTGCAAGCATGTTAAGATCAGTCGTGATTTTTTGAAGCCAGAGTGGGTCCGCGAGCAAAAAAGTTTGGGAAACAGTGATCCAGCGCAAGACAGTGTTAAACTGATGACTCTTGTGCACACGACAATGAGACTTACAAGGTAATTATCAGCTTCTGCCGAACTCTGCTCCAGTAGGGCAACTTCAATAAATATTTTTAAATGTTCTGGTATAGACGTGGAATATATAAAGCACCTGGTGAAGAACCAAACCTGAAACCGTGTTACTATGGCAACACAAGGCTAATTACCTTGCTAAAGTCTGAAAACAATATGGTTTCCTCAAATGAAAACAAATTTTGCATTGTAACGCAATCTGCCGTGCAATGACTCAGACCTCTCATGGCGGAGACCAGGGTTCGATTCAAGTCCAGTCCCCGTGGGATTTTTGGTTGACAGACTGGCAAAGGGACAGGTTTTCTTCCGAGTACTTCGATTTCCCCCCGTCAGGTTCATTCCACTAATGTCCCATATTCATACTTCACTCGCATACTACCGACGATACATAACACGAGTGGCCAGCTAGCTTAGCTTCGGAAGCCGCTCTCTAGGAGGCACGAGCCAGGTATTTATCAAGAAAACATACGGTAGTAACACTGCTCACCGGCTGAGAGAACACAGCCAGCGCTTTCTGTTGGTGACACATGAAACTACTGCGGTTGAACTAACCCATTCTAAAGCAATGCAGTATTTTTTCTTACTTGATGGCAAGGCTAATTTCGGTTAGTCATGAGTCCCACATCTTCAGAGAATTTTTCAAAACGTCGTTCAAGGTCAGCCTCGACTGCATGTAAACTACCTAAATATTATTTTTTCAGGCAACTTGTGCGAGCAGCATCGGTGACGTCCGCGGACCGCGTTGCGGTTACCTCTGCTATATAATCTTAGCAAATGACATCATCATTAGGTAAAACACTTCTCTCCTTCCCCTGTCTCTGAAAACAATACAGCAGTCCTCCGAAACATTATCTATTACTAATATTAGCCCCATCTTAAGGCCCAGTGTCATAAAGGATAAATATGCTTAGTAGGAACAGGCATGCGGTGGCTGGTAACTGTACCACTTTCATATGCTTCGACCTCCTGGAATCCGCTGGACCTGAATAGGCTTCAACAGGGATTGCTTTACCTGAGCAGGAAGGGAAACACGCCGACAGTACAGAAATTCGTCTACAGAACTGTTTATTTCAGTGATACACATTCTACAGTCACTGTCAGGCCAAGTGGGTTGTAATTCCTGCACAGATATCGGGATGCCCGAAAAGGATCCCAACAAATGGCAATTCTCCATTCACACTGATTATACGCATATTTACAGCTTACGATGCACTTAGCAGATGACCCTAAATTATCCAGCCTGCAGAGTAAAAAAATTGGCTCTGTTGCACATCATGGCAAACTCTAATTCTGACCCGGTCAACCTTTTATGTGGTGCGGCCAACTTGGCAAAATGTGGGCAACAAGGCATTCAACACAGAATGAAGACTGGATAAGTATACGCATAATTATAGGTATAATTATACCTTGCGTATTTTCTATACATAATGTACTATACACATAATGCACAACAAAAATACACTCATAAACAAGGAAAGATTTATAAAAAAAAATGCAATTCACAACTCAGGCCAGCGTCTTGCTATTTTTAGCACATTTCTAAACAACGAATTAATAATGTAATGTATGACTCTATTAACAAAAACTCACAGGTTCTCAAAGGTGCTTCAGCGTTCTAGGTCGGCTTTGCCAGGGAAAGGGTTAAAAGAAGTTTTCTCATTTCAAATCTGCGGGAAACATTACTCTGTGTCGCAGGCATGAGTTGACCGGGCCTGCTCTCATTCTAGCATTGTGGTTAAAGAAACTGTATTAAGACATGTCATAACACGCAGTCTATTTGAAGAGAAAACAAGTCAACAGAGACACTTCTGTTATGATTTCACGTCACGGGTTTACTTCATAAATTACATTTAATGATTAGGTAGGTACACCCTTCTCAGCCAAACGACAGGTTGTTTTCCTAGATTTTGAGATACATAAATCAAGAAATGGCAAACTACCCCCAAGAACTTGCCCAGGATGCAGTGTACCAGAGCCATACATGACTGGGCTCTGGTTCCTGCCAAGCCCGGCCTTCAAGGCTGAATACTAATGAATGAATAAATCAAGAAAACCTAGAAGGGTGAACAAAAATACATCTGTATGACATACGACGTTACACAGAGATTTGCAGCAATGCCTGCAACTTCACAGTATTACTTGTTGCACTGCAATCGCCAAATATCTCTACATGTCCCTCATACCGGTACAGTCACGACCTTTAGTTACTCCAGGCTTGTTAAGGGATAAAAGACGAGGATTACTCATATACAGTTTGATTTACGTACTATGCTCCTTCTACTGGGCCCAACTGAGCAGGTGTCTCAGCATCTTCTCGCCAAATACTGCTAAGTATAATGGCGTATACCACCATCAAAAGCTGTCAGAACTGAAATAGTGAGAGAATCTGTAATTTCAACAACATAGCCAGAATATGCTTAAAACTCAACAAGTAACTTCAAGTTAATAAAAACAAACAAGACCCCCACAACTGTCGACTCACACTTTAGTATCCGTTTGATTTTACTGGTTTGCCCTCTTTTGGCTTCACCATTCGCAACAGTGATATATGCCACATAAAATCTGCGGGATACGAAGCATGAGACAAAAATATAGGTGTCGCTATGTATAACATCATGCCATGAAGATGTCTGGAGGAAGTAAGGTATAGAACCACACGCTCTTCATCTGGCACTAGGTGGTGATCTTCGCCTCATACCCCCGACAGTTTATCTTCGGGAAGACAGCCCCGGGGTAACCAGTTAAAAGGAGGCCTACTGGGACCCAGGGCTGGTCAGGACCCTGTAGAGACTAAAAGATCATCTGTCACTGCCGGGAACTGAACTCCTGTTCCCAAGCCATTCAGCCTACAACCTAGCCATTATACTGAATGGCCTGTTCCAGCTCAAGCCGTATCATGGACCTCACTATACGTGTTCACTTCGCACACAATAATCTGGACGCACTGTACTGCCACACTCCGGGGAATAGACGAGAGGGAACTGAAATGCAAACATTTACATTCCTCTCCACAAGTCGTGGTAATATACAACAAGCAAACACTAATTTATTCTATTATCACCATAGCATCGACCATTAATCATAGGTAACCATTCGGCGTCACTTACGATTCGCTAATACGTCCAACAATTCATCAATTTCATTCCTCGAGCTCAAAAAACGACCAGTTTAAGCAGGTATGACAATCCAAAAGAAGCAACACACAGTCCCGTAACACTAACTTGCAAATACCGTAGCGACAAAGCATTTTTTTTTGTTTGTTTTAAAATGCGCTTTATCATGACGACGCTAATGGTGCAGATGATTGAAGTGTTAAGACTATAATCGAATGTAAATTATAATATTTTCATGGCGATACTATGAAACATCTGCAATCTCCATAGCTAAATTCTGTAACAGGCCTACATGTCAATCGAGTCCATTCAAAATTACTTGATCGGTTGGTTTGCTGGATATGTTCAACGACGCGGCAATCGGGCGTGTTAATAGGACTGTTCATTAGACCAGAGCTAAATTTTAGATCCAAAGGCCAAATTTACAAGAAGATCCACTATCAAAGTTTGTCACAAGTCCTTTGTATAGCGAACAACTCCAAGGACCACAGTTATTCTTCAGAAGCTAACAGTTGCATAGCCATTCATTAAATTCCTCACCTTTCATGGATCTCGAGGGTTCATTACGGTGATCCGAACAGCCTGCCAGGAAATGCCACTCACACGCCCATACTATTCCTTCAAAACACATGTTAGTATTACCCTCCCATCTACATCAATTTTTCCCTCCCTTCAGGTTCCCGATAAAAATTCTGTACGTATTACTTGTTTCCTAGTGCAGGTTACATTCCAATTTCATTCACCCGCCTTTATTTGTGCACCCTGATAATATTTGGCGCACAGAACAAATTATAAAGTTCTTAATTACAAAAATTTCTCCAGCCTGTTATCATTTCCTCCCTAGAGGGAGGAAATGATAAGCATTCTCTCTCTCCCTCTCTATTCACTCCTTCATAAGACCAAGCTAGACACTGCATAAAACAAGAAGTAATATTTCGGTTCTAAATATTTAAATCGTTACGTTTTCGATAGACCTAAGACGCAACAGTCAGTGGGTCCCTCGTCACGACGGCACTGTGGGCCCTCAGGATGCGGACGGATGAGACGGCCTCCAATACGAAAGATGGCAAGGCACAAAACACTTCTGTGTCAACGATACAAACAAAGCGACGTAGCGAGATTGAGGTCATAACCAAAAAAATTAAAGCGTACAGAATCTGCAGGGTTTACTTTAGTCATATGGGGTCCAAAAAATAAGATATAAAGACAACAACAATACTAACACGCATTTTATATGCTCCATATCTGTACATTAAAGAATATGTATACTATGTAACAATGCAACAAATGCACATCAGTAATATATACTTTATCATATATTACTATTCCCCGACATGTTTCGGTAGCATCTGCGACCATCATCAGAATACAAACAACATATAAATAACAGACATGTAAAACTAACAATCCTCGCAACAGGAAAGCAGGCTTTACAGAGTTACGCGCATAACTCTCAGTTTTAGGAACACAGTTGCCGTGTAAGCAGTCTCTCTTGTGTCGTGACAAAGGCGCATAGGCAGACAATTTCAGTTACACAGCCAAAGTCAGTTTTCGATAAGACAAATAAACGTTCTAAATAATTAGAAACAATTCAACAGCGCATAATACAAACGCAGTTAACGTCCATCCCTATACATAAAACAGCTGCATGTTGCACTTTCATTTATCAATGAAAGCGCACGATTGATTACAAAAAAGAACTGGTCAATTAAAGATGATTTTTTACGATACCTTTCTCTTACACACAACTCACAGTTAACGACCGGATACGACAGTTAAAAAAAAAGAAGCAAAAAAATGCAGTAGCTGGGCTTCTGACCTCCCACACGAATAAATTAAGTATCGAGCCTCGCAGCACACCTTCACATTCAAGACTGCAGCACGGTCCACGCTTTCCATTTTGTTTCCCTTCATATACGATATTGTGTTAAAACTGTTCCATTAAGCGCATACACCAAATACGAGATATAAAACGAAGCATAAAATAGTTATCAGATTCAATTGTAATCAGTTGACTAAGTCGAATAGAGCCACAACAAATATCCACCCAAAATTGTTTTGAAATTCCAGCAAAACTACAACCTATTACACAGGCAAACAAAAACGCGTGATCAACACAGTACTAATCGTTGTATTGACGAAAATCGCCCGGAATATATAGGTCCATATATAGGGTGCCACCACCAAGGCCCAGGTTCGTTCCCAGGATTCCAGGTGGGATTTGTCGAGAAAAAAGTCGCAGTGGAACAGATTTTTCTCTGGGTACTTCGATTTTCCTCACCCAGTGTCAGTTTATCAATACCCCATTTTCAATCACCTATCATGGGGGTAAAAGGTTACTTTTAATTTGCCGACGTAGATTATTATTCACATTATATGTAATTCATGACACCATGCGAATATTAGTGCCCACTTCAACGCGCACATCGTTTTAGGTCCACTGGAACCTTGAATAAAGGCAAAACCGACAAGAACTGAACACCTGTCACGACTCGGATGCTGGTCGTCCTGCCTGCAGACCGTCACATTCCCAGGTTAGTACTCCCCATACTCATCCAACCAAGTTCACAGCATTACGGTGCACAGTGCTTCTTTAAATCTGGCGAGGAAAAATGCATGATTCACGGAACCTTATGGTTCGTTGCCACGTTCACAAAAGCGCGCAACTGGACCCTGTACTCAGTAGATTAGTTCAACGCAATATGGGAGATGTGAGGTTCCCATTGTGGTAAATATCAATATTACAGTGTCCTAATACGTCAGGCCTTGTGCTTTGTAGATGAGGTACCAACTTTTCTGAAGAATCTGCCGCCTCTAACTTGAAAATGAGAGACATCCACCCTGAAGACGGTGAAAAGACATTCCTCACCAACATTGCCACCCAGCTGTCTAACTACATGACGTCACATCCCAGAATGCCGCAAATTTACACACTATTTCTCTACGACTAATTCTAACTTCACCCTCACAATGACGCAGAGTCCCGTGCGTGATATATTCCGTTCACTGTCCCACCAGAACCTTTGTACATGCAAATAATCGACTTTACAGATCATTCTCAAGGACGTGACAGCAACGTTCAAAGTCATCGGAAAATAAGTCCAGAATACCTTCACTTTTTTAAACCAACAAAATCCACTACTTAAAATAAAATAAAACATCATAAAACACAAATACGAAATCCATGTTGGACTTGCGACGTTTGTTGTTAACAGACTCCCCGAAGATGGCACCTTGGTGCCGAAACGTGTGGGAGTTGGCACCTACATGAAAAACATGTTGGACTTACGATCTCTTGTTGTTAACAAACTCCGTTAAGTACGCACCTGGTTGCCGAAACATGTACGAGTTGGCACCTATAAGTGTGTTTTATGATGTGTTTTATTGTATTGTAATTGGTGCATTTTGTTTATTGAAAATATGGAATGTACGAAAATGCACGGTATGAATAACATAAAAATAAAAAGTCCAGAATACAGTCCGCACATGCCGCAAGAAAACGAAGATTTGCATAAAAGCCGTAGGTGCGGTTCGCAGGCTTTGATCTCTGATGCCACATGTCTCCGGATGCTGCTAGAAGAACTCCTGTTCGTACGTGTTATTCCCGAACGGCTGTGACATGACAGGCACTGTCTAGCCAGCGATAATTCAATACCAGGTGGGGCCACAAACGACACCGCTCGTCACAATCCTTGAGGCACAGGGATCACCAAGACTCACCTCACACCTGGGTGTCTTGAAATGAAAGAGAGGGTCGGCACACTCAGCTACGCTCACATATCAAGGAGACACCGACAATTCGTCAAACACAACGAGGATACGCTGTAAGAGAAGGGAGGTGACGATGAATAAGAAAGCGAAACTCTGGGGGTGGAAGGAAATACTTCGCAAATCTTTAATCCAGCGGCAAATGTTAAAGCATAAGGTTAAGTCGGAGGATAAACCACAGTGTACGAGCTGCGGTTCCCATCTGCAGAATGACGCTTAGCTCAGCGGAACAGCAAAACGTAACAGTGAAACTGACGACATACATACAGTAGACAGCACGATGAATACACTGACAGAAAACAAACAGCGATCCGAATTTCACATAAATACGAATTATAATTTAAACCGAACATAAGAGAGTTTATTGCGGAGATAAAGCGGGTGATCACTGTGTTGACCGACGGCTTTCACTCGAACTTGCAGCACTAAAAACACCCAGAAATAGAACGTGTTACTAATAACGAATTGCAGACGCCGACAAATGTCGGCCCATTTCACACGTCAGGCAAAAATTATACTTTCCAAACGTTCTCAAGGATATTCAAGTCTTCTGGAACATGTCGCCGTACAGATCGGTGTGGATTCCGCCATTTCGAAAAATATTCTTGCCTCCATCCTCTTCAGCTCCTCCGAAACGTCAGTGACTACATTCCAGAAGATTTAAACATTCACCAACATCGCTGTAAGAATCTCAAATCTTGCAGCTCTGCACAAGGTACACGATGCAAACCCACGCTACTGCCAATGATCCGAACCGGCGTACTTACCAACACATAAAGTACAACACAAAACATACAAAATAAAGACTGTTCTCCTTATACAAGTAGTAAAACTAGGGCTATACGTGTCATGTGTTTACACAGAAAGCAAACGAAAATATCGAATGCTTATGAAAGCACCACCATATGGCAGCATTAACCGCCAGTATAATAAATTCTTTTTAAATGGATATTATTGTGTGAACATTTGCTGAAAAATTATAGATAGGCTTACCTCTTAAACCACACAATACTGATTATCCTATCAAACTACTTACAGGTTTTGAAGGTTTGGTCAGTGTTTCGAGGAGAAAATGAAAATTAATTTGGAACAAATATCATCTTAATTACACAACCGCAGAGTCTGTTTGCCGAAAAATATACCTCTAATTTATTATTATTATTATTATTATTTATCACCTTCATGCACGGTATTCAAAATTACAAACCTGAACCAAGCCATGTCTTCCTCGGGTACACAATGTTGCAGCTATTCCGGTACACGTAATGCTACCACATGAAAAAGTTCTGCATGTTTACATTAGTACTTTCTGAAGTATTGTTATTCAGCATTATTATTATTATTATTATTATTGTTGTTATGCGTATGCTTACCCTATGAAGTTGTCTTCCCAGAACCATAAGTTCACAGCATGCGTATCCAGTGAAACGGTCACATCAGAATGTCCCTCAAGGACTGTAACGTATAAGGGTGGTTCAATGGAAGGGATTATCTGTGGCAGCCGCAGCTACGGGTGCGGTTCGTCCAGTTTTTCCGATAAATTGTCACTGCCATTCCTCTAGTACGATATAATGTGTATACAAGATGGCACTTACTGTTCTACATCTGTGGCGAAACAAAGACAGGGAACGGATCAATTCAAAGATTATTTTATACTCTACGGAGGGCAAGGTGACGAGTGAACAGATCCAGGCTTGGTCATTAGTCATTTGTGTTACTGTTACCACGCTATTCACTATAGCGTTGCTGCCTACCGCAGTCAGTTCTCTACGTTTCTTTGTGACTCTCCAACAGTTTGTGACAATGGTTGATTGATTACAATAGTATTACGTCAGATGTTGTCTAATGCCTGAGGTATAGGACCTACTTGAAATGCACGATGTTGCGAGAATGGCACTGCTTCCGTCGTGAGGCAGCCGACATCAGCTTGATCTACGGGACCCAACACAGGAAGTTTTAAAACGATCGTATTTATTTCACCAGAAGACGGAAGTAGAGTTAGCGTCCGCAACGTCGTGCACATCAAGCACAACTCAGAAAACGGACAAATGCAAAAACAGTGCAATTTAGCGTGTACATTTTTTCCTACATTTTCACATATACACATAAAAATGTAACTGATTTATCTGAACATATACCAGACTACACGGTGTCACATCCCACGGCACAACAAACTTCGTTACACTACACAGACTTTCTCATGCTAATTATAGGCTTACTTGTAGGACCACAAGACTAAAAAATGAATGTCGTACACTTAGGATATCTGGCACACACAGTAGGCCAACAGTTTTAGGCAAAATTTACACAAGCCTTTAAGGCGTTTACGAACACCGGTACATGATATACAGTATATTATAATCGCATATGCCAATCTCCATGACATACACAACATCAAGTTTGGTGACCAGGGGTCCATGTAACACAATCAAAATTACAGTGCCTACACAAGTTAGTGTAGGTGTAGTCCTACCGCACAGGAGTTTGACAGAATGCAGTAAAGTAGTTCAGGTTGTTACAATCGAAAGAGAAGAACGACATAACTAACATCCGGGTGATGTTTGAATTCTCTTTCGAGCATACATATACCAAATTAAGTAACCCATCCAATTTCTTCGGTTTTCAACAATGTAGATTACCACTCGGAAGCAGCAGCAGCATCAGCCGAACGACACTTGAGGTTCGAGTTCGGTCATACGTTATTCTCTACTTTGAATGTAGTACAAAACGGGTGGCCAATTTCTCATCAAATACAGAACGGCGACAACAAACGAGCGGTGCCGCAGAGTATACCCTTACCTAAGAAATGGTATTATTGAAGGATACCGCACACAGTAATTTAACTTCCTTTTCGTATTACTGTTGGATACGCGAGACAAATCCGAATTCATTCCACAGGGGTTCAATGTCAAACGTACGAGCCGACGAACGCCCCATTTCCGGATCCTTTACTGCGGCCGTTCCTGCACAATTACGTAACTACACAAAACCTTCCCCGACGAGAATAGCCTTCCGACACGTTGTAAAGTACAGCCTACTGTTACAGTACAGTAGCTGCGGACACAGAAGGTATGCTTCTTCAACAACACATTCACGAACCGTAATATGTTACAGAAGACGAATGCATACCTACCATCATGAATTATGGACATAACAATGGACTTCAAAGAAAAGAACGACTGGTTTTCCTGCAACCATTCTACATGAGTCCATACCAAGAACGAACTACAAAGTGAGTCTTGTAATTTTCTGTGTCTTAGGCGAGAACTGAGACTCTCAGAGCGATGACTATCAAAAGGCAGCCAGAAATTAAGCCTATATGCACACATATCCCGGCACTCGTCTGAGAAACTAAAGAAAAGCAGTACCGAGATTCAGATCTGAACCGGGTACCTTCCAAATAAAAAGGGCCCTGGGCCAACACGTTCATTGTTATCACTGACAAATTTAATTAGACCCCAATACATTCTGCATTTATTGAGATTCGTATGAAGAATTCTATTATAAACCAAGTCGATTGGCGGGATTTACTGCACAAAATTCCATTCGCATGCACAAACGATGACTACGAAGAATTAGCTTCCTTAGATAGAAAACATATAAATGGCACAAACACTGATGCGTCTCTCTATACACGAAGTTGTTGGTTCCTTTTACAAAATGGCTAGGGTTTGCTTTGACGTCGTATGTATCTTACCAAGCAGTCACAAATATGTGCAGATTAAGAAAGCGGAGGAAGGCATTCCCGATTCGGTATTACACTGTCCAGCTTAGCCGAAGAAAAAATCGCCCAAATACGCAGCAGCACCGCTTAGCGCACATTTTTATTCTCTCCAGTTTATTTTTTCCAGAACTTTCATTCAATTTATAAAGGTTCGGTGTTTCTAATAATTTTATTTTGACGTAAAGTGGCCATTCGTCCTTGATTTTCGGGGAACAGGACTATGTTCCGGACAAATTTTGTCCCTGATTGTTTATTCTCCCGATTTTATTCCGTATGCATTACCCTGGACTGAAGAGCAATCTCGACAAAACGTGGACACATTTCAAGTTATTTCCGCATTAAAACAAACGCTGAGTTATAATATGAGGCATTTCGTGGAAAACTTGCAGTAAATCCTGGAGAAACGAATAACATACATTCTTTCGGAAAATACTGAGCCACCGCAAAGATTTCCTCTAATTAAAGTACTGCCCAAATCCGTCTGTTGCGTTTACATTATTAAATGTAGAGTTTCAGTACTCTAGTTCAAGAAATACTTTCATGTCGCATTCGTTTCATATGTGCATATACGAAGTATAACTGTAAAGTGTGTATCATTTTAATTACGATTTCAAATTTGTCCCTGTCCCCGAAAACATCAAGAAAAATTTTTCATTTCATTTTTGCAATTTCCCGTTGAGATTCCAATGGACTTGTAATTACAAAACAATGAAGTCGTGACCAGCACGAAAATATAATAATAATAATAATAATAATAATAATAATAAGGTACGCGCAAACTGCCTGAATACGTAAATCGTTTCTGAAAGCAGCTATTGGTTCTGGGCTAAAGGACGGCCTACCAGATATTTTCCACTAAAAATATTGACTGCTTGTCCAGTAACGATCTTACAGTGATATCTCGTAGGCTACGTCTATTACCGTGGAACACAAGTAGACCAGTACTTTATAGACTACAGAAAACCTGTTTGACTGCAACCCACATACTGACAAAGTTATGATAATTGAATTTGAGAAAAAAAAACATAAAACTACTTAAGTTATTACCGAACGAGAGAACTTGGACATCAGATTCTCCTTATGACAGTCATGCCTGAAGCAAAATCTAATTAGAAGAGGAAGGGTATCACCCGTCTTATATATTCGTCTTTATAACTTCGGATGCTGGTGCACAACCGTTACGTTTTTACTTTACGACGCCTTCAGTAACCCGGGATATATAACGTCGAACTGTAGGTAATTCATAAACGAAGAACTGGAAAGGACCTGGAAGGAAGCCGTCGTAGGCTATCAAGGTGATATCCCGGCATTTGCCTGAAGGACTGAGGAAACCTACGTCAAACCTGTCAGGACAGAGGATGACCCAGCACAGATTCGAGTCAGGCATCTCCCGAATACAAGTTTACAGCACTTCATTACACCAACCCATCCGACGACTGCGTTACGAATGTAAAAACCTAAACACTGGGTATAACACGAACAGGGAGGGCCAACAGCTGTATATTCTTTGCGGCTTGCACATAAATCAAACGAAAGAATATGCCTTATTTAATACTGGCGGGATTTAAAACGAAGTACTGCATGTCATGTTCATTGTCTCGGATCTGTGAATATATCGAAAAATTCCGTTTATTACAACTTAAACAAAAGTGAGATGATGACTGAATTCCCTTTCCCGCGGCGGTGGGGGCCGGGGAGGCGCAAAACTGACTTTCATTCGACAAAGAATATACAGTCGTACAAACGAGTGTCGCTCTAAGCACTGTGTATGGTAAAAGTGAAGGAAAAATAGTTCAAGACAAAATACAGGCCCTCAGGCATATTACTCACTGCCAACGCTATGATCTATATCAAACTGAAATCACGATTAAAATTTAGAAATAATAATTACTCTTAGGTTATTGTAAATTCCCATATAGGCTTACGCTAACAAATACATTAACTTACATTTAAACTTTGGGA
>Ga0123357_10007495_pt1 | contig 13496 bp, 5 predicted proteins | sample TergutEmb28metaG_FD_89873 | JGI IMG/M metagenome (GOLD analysis project Ga0123357, IMG submission 89873) | Embiratermes neotenicus P4 segment gut microbial communities from Petit-Saut dam, French Guiana - Emb289 P4 | ecosystem: Host-associated > Arthropoda: Insects > Digestive system > Gut ...
CTACAAGTCGTCAGCTCCTGAAGATGGGCACAAGGTGGCCCGAAACATGTTGAGCAACCTATAAAGAAGAAATAAACATAATACTAAAAGTGACATCTAGTTGGTCTCTTTATCCACATTGAAGGTTCTAAGTGTTGAAACTTTCATGCACCTTTGGGCTCAGCAACTTGACTCAAGAGGTAATGCTTCTGTTTCCAGTCTTAGCCAGGACATTGACTGTCCTTAGTGAGATTTTTGTGTTTTTCAGGCTGATGCTAGGACAGTACATTAAGGTATGTAATTTGTTCCTTTTTGGGTAATTCCCCGGCGTATGAGTTCTAATTGCCAACGTTTCGGAACTCACTGTCAGTTCCATCTTCATGGTCAGGTGAATGAAGTATACTTCATACTTCATTCACCTGCCTATGAAGATGGAACCGACAGTGAGTTCCGAAACGTCGGCAGTTAGAACAGACGCCGGGGAATTATCCAAAAAGGAACAAATTACATTTAGAACACGGCGAAAGCTTAAATACATTAAGGTAGTCAGCAGCTGCTTCCTTCCACATCCTTTCCAGTTCATAATTCACTATCATTTAGTCATTCAATACTGTGTAATCCAAATGAATGACTATCATTAAATGGGCTACAGATAAGAAAACCTTCTGTACTTTTGCTGCTAGAATTGACAGAGTTAATTACAGTTCCCCAACACCACTGCTGGGGACTGTATGAATAACACGGTTTTGAAGGCATATGCATCATCATGGAAGGAATTTTGTAACAATATGCCACATGGTGAGGTAATTTCAGTCAAAAACACAACTATAAATATATGGCTAAATGATGGGGTTTATTAGCAATGGAAAAACTACATGTTTCGGCATATAGCACTGCACGTAGTGCCAGAGGATATTACAGCCACTATAGGCGGAAACATGTAGTTTTCCCATTGCTAATAAACACCATCATTTAACCATATATTTATAGTTGTTTTTTTGTGACTGAAATTACCTCACCATATAGTTTAAACACACAACGGGGATGGCACACCTCAGAAATATGCCACATACTGGTGCTAGCTGTCACAGGCAGGAGGTAAATTGCTACACAGCTTAGCACAGTAAATAGCAAAGACACGTATTAATTATGAAAAGTAACTGTAGTTAAATAATACATTAAATGTTTGAAAACTCTGGATTACACATCAAGACATCTGCATAGTTCTGTACCTCATTTGCAACTGAGAGGGGTATACAAAACTTGTTCGATGATCCAGAAGACACACAACATTGGTAACAGCACTGGAATGCTAACAGTTTAGGTCTTCAGGGATATGATGCTGTATTCCTGGTTTAGTGCTTCGTGATGTTTTGAATGAACATAGTGCCGTCACGGGTAAAGGGGTCTCAGACCTCTCAACCCTTGATGACGAAGACATTATGTACCTCTAAAACATCAGGAAACTACAACCCAACAACAGAGTATCACATCCCAAAAGACATGAAGCCTCAACTACACTGTTGTGAGAATCTCAAATGTTGCATACAGGGATGCTGCTGCAAGGGAATGATTTTTAAACTAAAAGGTAACAACTAGCCTTGTAGCCTTGTCCTCCCCTATCGAATAACATCAACTGCACTTACTGTTACTATAAATAGACAACATTTTTATCAGCAAGACAACACAGTGAATTATCCATTCCTGAGCAGTCTGCCGTGTGGCATCAGTAGCATTTGGTCTACACTGGTATTCATTGTATTGAGAGCCACATGTTAGTTCAGACTGATTTTATACAATGTTGTACTCAGTAGCTTATGTAAAAGTTTTATGTCTTTTATGATTAACAAGATGTTTGTACTGAATGAAGATTGTGTCATGTCTGGTGAGCATAAAGAATCTTTTCTGTGAGCATCTGTTGTCTTCTGTGTGACAAATTTCCAACCCAGCACTATTCCCATAAAAGTTTAATGCAGTATTTATTACAAACAGACTCTTGGTTGCCATTACTGATTGGTGGATGATCCTCAGACTTGCTTTTGTTAAGCACTGTTATTAATTAAAGAAGTAAATACTATGTAATTTATTTTTAATAAACTGCTTGCAAATTTGTATTCTGATATTCTGTAGGCATTGATCCTAATTATGTATAAAATGTGTTGCATTATTACTAATGGTGATGTCAGTGTCTGTTTTGACAAAACAGAAACATTATCAAATATAAACATATTATTGACCTTTTGAAGTACGTACAGTTCACACCCCCCTAATTGAGAATTCCATGATATGACACCTCCTGTGGTCTGGCACAATTTAATGAAAACCACAAAAAATCTGATAATCACAGTCAAAGTGCCACATTTCTTTCTTACTTTGCATTAGAAGTTTTTTTTTTTTTTAATTTGTTTCTCTAAGTTGCATGTTTAGTGTAAATTTCATAAATATTAACATGTCATGGTCAATCTCAGTGCTTCTGGGGGTGAATAAATTGGAATCAATGATTTCATCTGTTTATGCTGTGCTGCTTTGTGTCAGTGTATTGAAACTCTGTACAGCATTGACACTTTACTTTAAGCAGTCATGTGTAAGGCGTTTTGATACCATAATATGATGAGTTAGTTAGTGACCACCCATGGTTCAGAAAATTCCCTGGTCCTCTGCCAGCCAGATCCTGAGGGGAGGTGAGGTGAATCCTGTATCACCAACTTAAAAAAAAAATAAAAATCTGTATGAGATGTAGGAGGTTTCGGAAGAATTTATAACTTAACATTCCAGATTATCAACTAGAGCACAAAACACTATAAAGTTCATCCTGCATGAAACTGAATATTATAGAAATTGCACTCTACAATATCTTCCAAGGTGTGAAGAAGTGTTACTGTTTTGTCAGAACAGGGGTGATAAACTGTGAAACTGTAATCCATTAGAATGGCAGCTATCATCAAATAGTTACATACAGATCTTTCAGTACTTGTTACTGAAATGTGAAAGCAGAATATCTTAGACATTTTTAGGAACAAATATTAAGTAAATGAACATTAGTCTGCAATATGAGATTTAGCACTACTGATGAAGATTCAAGTCTTCCGGAACAGAGTATTTCTGTTCCGGAAGACTTGCAAATCTTCGAGCTACAGCATTAAGGTTAAATATATATAGAATCACATGCCAAATATTAATTAAAATTTTTAAATTATATAATATTACTAACAATTTTACATTTTAAGGATGTATTAGATTATATGGCATTTTGTATATTGAATGTCTTTATTGAGGTTATAATTAGACTTCATATATGGGATTGATGATTCATTATATTGCATGACTGTTGTAAGTAATGAATTTTTTAAGAGAAATATAGTTAACCTGTACAATTTGTCTTGTAATGTACGGTTCCTCTGCTTCGCGATAAAGTAGCTACATTATATGAGTCTTTGTCATCAGTGGATGCAGTTGTCTTTAGGGTTTAGTGAATGGGTTTTCCTTTATAAGTATGTTATTCTCTTTTATATCAAGATATGAAGGTGTTACATGTATAACTAAAGTTTTCTAAATGAATTTTATACTTGAATAAGTCGATATGAGAGACCACTCTCAAAATTAGGTGGTAAGATGTTATTTTCAAGCATAACATTTTTAAAGTCGCAGCTTGTAGATACATAATACATGCATGCACATTAAGTTGCATGATGCTAATGTGATAACTGCAATATGTTTTTGTAGCTTATGTTCCAGAAATTTAAGAATCATATGTGCAGTAGATATGAATGAAGACTTTTGGTGAGATCTGAGGTTCTCGTGGCAGTAAATACAAAGAATACCATCATCTGGGATGTGACACCATGCAGTTGGTGCCAGAATTTTAAAGGGACCTGTCACCGTCATCTTTAGGACAACGTCCCTCCTAAACAGTGGTAGGTTCATACCATACTACAAACCATGAGGCCTACGCTCTGCTGGTATTGTTATGCACCAAAGATTGGCAGCCAGTTACTGGCTTTTGGGATAGCCTGTCAGTCCTTTCTACAAGGGTGAAGCAGTCCTGGAACATTGGTAACCAGCTGCCAACCGAAGCTGTGTAACATCCCAGAAAAGCGAAGATCTCAATACACTGCAGCAGAAGCCTAAAGTCTTTCTCTCTCTCCCCCTCTCTCACACACACACACACACACACACACACACACAGCATCATATCCCAGATTACTGTAATATTCATACAAAATTGCAATAAATTCCTCATCATTCTGCAACTAAATAGGACATGGTACAAATGTTCTCCATTTATGTGTCAACAGAATTTGTTTTTCCTCTAACAAAATCGTTGAAAATCTGTTTATTTTGTAAGGGGGCCTCTGGCCTGACATTTCACATAATTTGATTGGGAGGAGGGGAGGGGGAGAGTATACAGGAGAACTCCAGACTTGACAATAGTACAATTTTGAGTTTGTAGACATGGCACTGTGTGTCTGAATATTACTTCCAGGTTCATTAACTGAGGTAAAACTTATCCTGGTATTTGAGTGTGATGACTGACCAGTGATTTTATAAAGGAAGCCTGTGTTATCAGGAAGCAGCTCTCCTTGAAAATAACATATGAAGGAAGTTGAACATGGCATACCACTTATTAAAAACAGGGTTTTAGTTTCCTAACCATTTTTTCTTGTAAGTGGAACACAGTATAACTACTCTGCCCCTTCTACATAGTGAAATGTAGTAAAGTCTCACTAAAATTAAATGTAAAGAAAATAGTGGGCTGACATGACTACATGCTAGTATTTATAATGGAACAGGTAAAAGCTTAAATTTTTAAAGTTCTCAAAATCTCGTTGCAAAAACTAAAATTCCCATGATTCCACTCTTAGTTCTAGGGCTCTCTTGAATCATATTTTAATAAGTTCCCATATGCAGCTTTTACCCTTCTTGAATTTTATGCCATATAGTTTGACATACAGGTGCTACCATTCATCAGGAAATATCTCCTGCCTCCATCATGGTGGTTGGAGATGGAGGCAGGATATTCCTCTGAAATGTTGCTACATATGTCCCAGACTGCATAGCACCACATTCACTTTCACTGTTGTGAGAACCTAAAGTCTTGGAAAATTTCGGAAACTGAATTTAGAACACCGCCGGTAAAAAATGTAATACTCATGTTACATTACATTCATGTGTACATAAAGTAATAGTAAAATCACAGATTGAATGGTCCTGGTAGGAAGCTGTGTTGTCCGAGTAGAATAAGTACACAATTTGAGGATTGTTTGACCATGCATCTTCCTCATGAAATAAAGTGAAATGCCAACTTGATGCAACTAGGTAATTTTATTGATGTGTTCTTAGCTCGACATGTTTGGGGCGCATACGCCCATCATCAGGAGCATTAGATGTTGAGTTGCAACATACGGTTTTCTGCACCAAGTTTTCGGATGGGTGGTGGTCTGGAGAGCCGCTGCGTAGGTCATGTTTACGGTGCGGATGGTGCCGTGCGACGGCATCATCCGCACCATAAATACGACCTACGCAGCGGCTCTCAAGACCACCACCCATCCGAAAACTCAGTGCAGAAAACCGTATGTTGCAACTCAACATCTAATGCTCCTGATGATGGGCGTATGCGCCCGAAATATGTCGAGCTAAGAACACATCAATAAAATTACCTAGCTGCATCAAGTTGGCATTTCACTTTATTTCATAAGTATACAATCTTAGACCACTGGAACTGCGGTTCCCAACCTGTAAGTCATAGACCCTAGGGGTGGGCTGTGGATGTTACTCCAAACAGACCTCCTGTCTAAACAATATACCATACTACTATTTGTCAAATGCTTGTATTTGTTGTTGTGATGAATGAAATGTGAATTCATTTATAGTGGTTACTGAATTCATATTACGTTTGTGTTGTCATGTATTTTGTCAATTGATGGAGCCTAAGAGTGAAATATTATCGTCCGCAGGTCTCTGCAAAAATTTTTTGAAGAATGGGTCTTTGTAGTCGAGAAGGGTGAGAACCATAATGTTAGACACATTTCTTTTGTATAGGAAGTTTTCTGTGGTGCAGCTCCCATTGGTATGAAATCTACTTAATACTTTGCTGTCCATTATAGTTAAAAACTGTGGTAGCAGCATTTTTGTAAGGAGTATATAAAGATAGGTTTTTATAACTTTTTATATCATGCGTAAAATACATTGTGATATTATTTACAGGTACTAGTTTTTAGTATCACTTTAATAAGCATTAAACACATTATTTGTACCTCATTTCAAATATGACATGTATCTGTAATGAGTGTATTCAATAAGCATGTTTTGTAACTTCAGTATAAAATGTGTCCCTCTTCTTTTATATATAAAGAAAACCTCTTTAAGAACAAGATGTCATTCATAAATTAAGAAAAAAATATGTATACATATATATTCTCTGTCATTATTGACAGCACTGCATAAACCATAGCATGTATGTTTAAACAATAATATTAAATCTACAGCAGCTATGAAATTAGATACATAAGTAGTATTGGCATGGCAGTGGAAGTCAATTATATTATGATTTGAACTTTGTCAATATTTGCAGTTATGCTGACCATAATCTTGTGTGTACTATAGAATTACTTAGTTCATTATCTTTTATGTCATTACCTCCTGCTTTCACATTTGACAAATTGTACTGTGTATTTTAGTATGCTAAATTATTTTACTTCTAAGTATGCGCAGATTTCTTATGAATCACCATAAGTCTGTGACTCAGTGAACACAGAGCACTAATTCCCAAATTATTAGAAATCTGGCAAGTTAAATCAAAAAGGCTTATCCCATGTATCAAAATCTAATTGGATATGCATTCTGAAAGGAGAATATAATCTCAGAAGATGACACAGTGCAATTAAATAATAACAAATTATGTATGAATAGATAATTAATTAGCTGTCTGAATAAATATACCACTTAATTAAATAACTGCTTAATCATTCCACCTGACAAACATCAAAATTGTTTTCACTGTGATGAATAAACTATACTTGTTCAAAGCTTGTAGTGCTATGGGTGTAGCTGGAAACACAATGGTACAGCAAGACCAAGAACCTGTGGTTGATGTGCAGGCACATTTGCTACTTAAAAATGAATCTGTCTAAAACATCCTGTTAGAGGCAGCATGTCAGGTAAGTTTTCTATGGTCCAGTTGGTCACAGAAGTGCAATCAAAACACTTATCAGTGGGATCCTTTTGACTGTAATTTCTTCTGTATATTATTTTTCTTGAGTAGAGTGCTAAGTCAGTTGTGAATGGCAAGACAGGCACTGTACATATACTGTAACATTTAGGCATGCTCGTGCAACCACTGTTGCAGTGGAAAAGCATTTACTATTACATATTCCGAGTATGTGTTTGTAGCCTTAGGTATCCAGCATGCAATGTGGATATGACATAATGTCATCTGTGACCTGCTCGGCTCTACAGTATTTTTCAACATTATCTCGTAAATGGCATGATAAAAAAAAAAGCTGAAGTTTTGATTTTCTCTGCAACTTGTGTCTGAAACATTCTTCATTATAAGCAGCATTGAGCGATATCAAAATGTACCTTGGTCTTCATGTAAAGTACTTGTCATTCTTGTCAAGTTTTAAGGCAACTTGAATTTTCTTGACAGATTTTCAAAAAATACTCAAATAAATTTCACGAAAATCTTTCCAGTGGGAGCCAAGTTGTTCTATGTGTATGGTTGGACAGAAGGATGGATAGACAGCTTTTCGCAATTTTGTGAATGCATCTAATAAAAAGAGTTTTCTGAATAAGGTATCTGTCCTTGTGATCTGGTGCCATCACTGGATAATTGGTGCCTGACATTTTGAGGCAACCTAATGGTCTCACTTTCAAGGGTCAAAATGTCCAAGAATATCCCACAAGAACGGAAACATCAACTACGTGGCTGTGACAGCCTGGAAACTCATTACCATCTGTTCCACAGGCTTGACATCCTATCACCTTAATACTTGAAGGGAAGGCTACAAAGTAAAGTAAAAATTTGAGGGAATTATAAAACAATTAGCCAGTATTATTGAATCCATCTTATTGCTGTGACAAAAAGTACTGGCTGGCTGGACTCCACTGCATATTACACAACACTATAAAAGGTTAGTTCTCTATTCATGTTTCAATCAAAATACAATAATTTACATAATCAAGCACTACTAATTTCCACTTTGAAAAGTAGTTGGCATTATTATTATTATATAATAGTTATAATAATGATTATATTTACATATGTCTTATTACTGGCAATTATTTGCAAACCTGAACCACATAACAACCTTTTCCCCTATTAATTCCACATAATATTGAGCTGCATGGTAACTTTCAGTGTTACAGTTTTCTTTACTTGTTTTGAAGGAAGCTGGGGCGATATCTTGTCATCAAGAGCCCACACCATAACACACACAACATGACTACACATGTACACATGCACAATAAACACTTAGAGCCTTACTCCAAGGATTCTGAGATTGATCAACCTCTAATGGTACTGACATCATGTTCAGTTCAGATGGCATTTTAAACTTTCCACGGGTATCATTAATGCAGGTACATTATTTCTGTATCTAGGCTTACATTACATTTCATAAATAATATTTTTAATCGCAAACATAAGACAGTTTTGCTTTACACAAATTTTGTGTCAATACAATTTCAATTGAATTCTCTTTGTTTAATTCTTTTTAACATGTTATATGTTTAAAACGAGAAAGTACGTGGCAAAAATGAATGGTATTGAAGTTAGTGAATTGCAGTGAAACAAAAGAACAAAACTTCTGAGTTATGCAACTACTCTTGTGAACACAAATATCATGTGTCAGGAGAAAATTTTACAGGCATGTACTGGTGAATTCATTTAATATGTGACACCAACACATAGCTCACATATTAGAAGCCCTACATCTATAACAGTATAAAATAAATATTCCCAAACTTTTTCAGTTCATAGAACACCTAGACATCATGTTGCTGCCTACAGAATACCACTCTACACTGAGTAACATCCCAGAACAGCACAGATCTGAATATCAAGGAAGTTTAATCTTATATCCTATCACTCAAACTAGGTACAGTACTACTAACAGAAAACATAAGTGATATATTATGCACTTGGTTGAAGGGGTGGCATTTATATAAGATTGCAAGAAAGGTGTAAGACTAACAAAACTGTGTTCCTTAAGTTCATTATTTTTTTGTGAACTGGGAGGAGAATGCCATTATTCAGTTCCAGCATTAGCACTTCTGTTCAACATATGGAACACCAGTGTTTACAGAACATAGTTTAGGAACCAGTACCACAAAATGTGGCTATGTGAAATGTCAATTTCAGACGCACACCACTACCATCAGTGACCAGGAGGTAAATTTGTATACTGACCAGGAAGTCAATGTATATGAGAAATAAAGGGAGTAAGTGACAGTGCTGTTTTCAGTTTACGAAAATGAAGCATTTATATGCATAGGAAGTGAAAAAGAACCACTGAATAATAACACAGAACTCATTATACATGAATTCCTGTCATCAGATTGTCCCCCCTCTCCCAACTCCTTTTTTGCCAGTGCAGTGTAAAAAATTGGAAGTCTTCCCCAAAAATGACTGTGGACTTCAGAAATGTCAGTATCCACATAGCTGGAAAGTACGTAATAACATAGTCTTAGGGTGCGAACACACCGAAGCAGAGCAGACCAGACTGAACCACACCAGTCACAGAGATCAGGCTAATGCTGGGTTTCTGTCATCATGGACGGGTACTTGACTGCAATCTAAACCCAGAACTGTTTCACTAGGCTGCAGGCAGCAACTCCACTGTTCCAATTTGCCATTAATCAGGGTCCACAAATTTTAATTAAATGCATTACATTTCCTATTAGGTTGTGTACTGGCCATATTTAGAGATAGTGTTGGAAATGGTTTCCTTCAATTCACAGAGATGTATCACATTCAACAAAAATGTTGCTCATTGCATGTCAAAGTTCTGCTGGTGAAGCTGAAAACACTACATCCTGATTGTTTTCTTTCAGACCACCTTTAGTGTGAAGACTGTTCCTGTACAGTTTCTCCTTCAACATGCACCACAAGGAGAAATTACATGGGTTTAGATATGATGAATGATGAGGCCACAATCGTCTGCTTATTACTGTCACCAAAATCATTATGTAACAGATGAATACAATTGTAGTCAAATGTTGCACTGTCTTGCTCAAAAAAAGCATAGGTTCTCCCATTATCATCATCTGGTGTTCAAAAACATATCAGAACATGTTACATATCAGTATGAAATACAGCCTCAGACAAAAAATTACCCCAATAATCCTCAGTGCACTCATAGCACACTACACACCAAACATAACATCACATTAAGCCACGAAGTGAATGAGTTCAATTCCCTTGTTGGGACATTTCAATGGCAGAATACTGGTAAGTATGTGCATTTTTGTTATGTCTTGTCATTGTAATTTATGTTAAGCTACATTATCACCAAAATTTGCAATGTTCTGCACTATTATTACTCTAAATATATTGTAGTAAATTTGTGTTATGCATAATAAAATTAGAACCATGAAAATATGAATGTTTACCTTCACATCCTATCTCCTTCCCCATACTTTTCCACATCTTCTAGCCAATCCTTGTTTCTATGAATTTTATCCTTCCCATTATACAGGAATGATACCTCTCTGACTCACTCAATAAAACATTCAAACTTAAAATCAGCCACACTTCCAGTTAAGTTGCTGTTCTGACTGGCAAGTAATAGCACATGAGGTGTCATGCTCCAGGTAAACCAACATGGGGCTTGTCACGTCTGGGTGTGATTGATGCAGTTGCATCGCCACTTTTAAGTCTGTTATTAGAACTGCAAATAGTTGGTCTGGTCTTGTCTCATGTGCTTCAGTGTCTCTGTGCCCATAGGTGACCATTATTCCTTCGAGGCACCATTTAAATGCATAATGTGCCAATGCTACCACACTGATTCAATAATTTTACTACAATGGACCATACAAATGATTAATAATTAGCATGAATGGAATTGACAATTTTGAGCAACAGAACAGTGACAATATTACAGCAGTCATCCATAAATCAATCTGGGACAACCAAAACCAAATCCAAATTCATCCACATTCATTTCTGTGCATCACACATGACATGCTGACAGACAAGGACATAAAACATTCTTACCCAGTCATTTCCAGTTTCACTGAAGGTACTTCTGCTTCTACTTGCACCCAGCTACAACTTGTGGCATATGTCATGGCAATTGGTCCTAATTGTGTATGACGCGCACACGCACATTCACACACACACACACACCCACACCCCCCCACACACACGCGTGCACACACACACGCACGCACACACACACACACACACACACACATATATACTGTTAAACTCGATTAATATGGTTCTCATTAGGACATTTTAATTTTTGTTGTCTCATGCTTTTAAAGTCTGTAGGTAATTATCTTACTGTTGTGCAAAAAAGGGAAGCTGCCCCACAAAAGAGTTAAGTATGTTCTAATACCTGCAATCAATCATACACACTCAAAATACTCAGTCATGACAATGCCAGGGAGAGGGGACAACAGTTGAGCTGCTGAGGTGAATCAATGGAATGTAAATAATATCCTTTCAAAGTGAACAACCTACTTCAGTATCCTATCACCTAACTAGACTGCTTCAAACATCTCTTTATTGGAGGAAAGAAATACAAAAATCCATTTCACTCTGCCTCCACCATATTGTTTCCCAGAACCTACTGTTCTGTCTCATGACAAACAAACTCTCCCTGAACTTTATAACTGGCTAATCCAGATTAAGACATTTGTTTATTCCCTAGTCAACAGAATCTTATCTCACAATATGACTTAGCAAACTACACATCTCTCAACAATGCCCTCACCCCACAAAAAAAATTCCCCAACCCTAAAACACATCTGATTTCTAAAAGCAACACCTCGGAACCCAGCAACCCAAGTGCAAGTTACTGTTAATCAATGATGGCTTTGGAAGACTGGAGCACTGGTTGGTTGAGATACTAATGTGGGTCGTCAATAAATGAGGTAAACAGCGGATTGGGACAGGGTATATAACAATGCAACTTAAGATTCCATGAACAAAGATAATATTTCAAGCAGATCAACAACTAGCAATTACTCAAGAAGTCCTTGTACCACACACACAAGATTTTTTTAGCAATATCATTACTCCTTCATCTGGTACAGATAAATCTAACCTCATTAAAAGCTCATCCTAGTGCAAGCCATGAAAGCCCAGTGGGGAGTAGAGGTATAGCTCTACTCTTTATTTAACCTTGGCACTAAATAACCTCACTAACGTAAGAAGGGGTTGAACAATGTTACTTTGCAATGTGACAACATGCACTTTGATAGGTTGCACTATGTTCCACCAGCAATGGTACATATCAGTGTTGGAAGAACCTAGTGCAAAATCTTCAAGATGTAAAAGAAGAGGTAGCTGCTACACAGTTTTTGTGCCTACGTACTGAACTGCACAGCATTATAGCCAGAAGCACATAACCTATCTATTTAAAAAAATGTTATAACCTCAGATTTTATGACAAAGAAATCTAGAGTTTTGTTACATAAAAGTCATGTTATTACTAAAATATGTCATGAGATTGTCTTTATAAAATCTGCATAGAACATTTTTCAAGGGTATGCAGAGCCCCAAAATTTATCTCACCAATTATTGTAACATTATTTTCGGTCCTGTGAAAAACATATTAAAATTATATGGACAAAATATGTCCACTTCACATAACTACAATGACAGGATCTTGCATTTTGAACACACTTACCAGTAATCTGGTTATCAACAAAGTAGATATTGCACAGGAAGAACACCCCACAGCTGGAAACTGGGCACATTTTTCACTAGTTACATATCTCAAGAACTGTTAATCTGCCTTCCTTGATCCAGGTCTGGATATGTAAATTATTAATGCATTCGGGCCTTGAAAACTCTCTTCCACTGCACTTCTGTACCATGTGTCATGGCTACCTATCCCTGTCTTGCATACTTTGAACTGTAGGCAGTTAGTTACATCACCTTGCTGCTAGATGGCACATAGAGCCTAAAAATCTCTTGGAACATTTCTGTTTCAATTGTGAGAAATTCTGTAGTTAAATTGCCAGCTCAAAGAGCTTGGACTGAACATTTAAGCCTGGCAGAGAATATATTAATGTGCAGCAAAACATGCACTTCATTTTCATAAGACTTTGTAACTGCAATACTACAATGACATATGCAAATTATGGAACATATACAGGATGCGGCAGAAAGAACTCCCCTATTTGAGAAGCGAATAAATTCAAAACCAAAGATGATACAGCAAATGTTTTTCTATTTCTGGAAAGCACACAGAATGCCGTTTTACATCAACATGTTTTGAACAAAACATCACTCAAGTGGCGGCCTTGAATATTGATACACTGATGTAGCCTCTCTCGGTAGTTGTCCA
>Ga0123357_10007496_pt1 | contig 13496 bp, 10 predicted proteins | sample TergutEmb28metaG_FD_89873 | JGI IMG/M metagenome (GOLD analysis project Ga0123357, IMG submission 89873) | Embiratermes neotenicus P4 segment gut microbial communities from Petit-Saut dam, French Guiana - Emb289 P4 | ecosystem: Host-associated > Arthropoda: Insects > Digestive system > Gut ...
GTTCACAGATGTGAAAAGTGTGTTGAAGTAAAGGGAGATTATATTGAAAAATAGCAAAGTTGTTTCATTTCTGTCACCTTTCAAAGTTGGTCAGGCCGGAAACTTATGGACCCTAGCACGTATATGTTCAGATAAGTGTACCTTTATAATTATAAGAGTCAAACTACTCATGAATGGTAGGTTGAGGGTGAGGAAAGTGCAACTTCTTGTCGTGTTTTCCTGATTTCAACATTGAAACAGAAGGTGTTATTATGAGTTATGAGTGTGATTTTGTGTTGATCTTTGATAGTGGCTGCACTGACTTTCTACTGGAAGTTGTAGATGCGTTATATGGAGTGCACCGGCTTAGCCTAAGTTCACGTCAGATTTCCCTTGCTCCCTTCTGTTTCCCTTCCTCCCGTCGTCTATATTTCGGAATGGCTTACGCACGGATCAGCAACCTTGTGTCTCGAGGCCATTCACTCTGTGTGAGTGAAAGTGTCCATGATCAGTTGTTATGAAGATGGCACTGAGAGGTGAACTAGTGAGTCCTCCTGTTATTTCTTGCCGTGCTTAGATCATTTTAGGATGAACTGCGGTCACGCACTGGTGGTGGACTGGACACCAAGATGTTGTTACATGTTGGAGGTAAAGTGTTTTCTCGAGTTAACGGACGCGTGCCCGTTGTTTTGGGGGCGGTAGTTGTGCCGTGGTGAGCCTCAAACCCGGACATATGGACTGGTTTCGAGATTTTGATTTCATGTTAAACCTGTTTTCCCTTCCCTCCCGTTGAAACTACTACCTGTTCGTGAGACGGATTCCTTACCGATCACTCTGGTCGTGCCCTCGGAACCGTTCACTAATAAATAGTTGAGAAGTTCAAAGTCTTGCAGCCGCAACTGTACCACAAAGATTCGGGCACTGTATATGTTCTAAGTTGAAGTATGTGGAGTGTACAAAGTACGTACGTGTTCAAGCATGAGCAGGAGCTTGTGAACAAAGTGTTTGTGTTGCATATGTTCCAGGATGATTTATTAAATAAGTTGTTATTTTTAAGGTGATGTGTTATTTGCGCCCATTCTAAACTTCCACAAGGACGGGTGCAATGGCAATCTGTGAAAAGTGTGCGGGATTTACTTGATGTTTTGCCATTAAAAAATAAGATAATTAAGAAGTTATTGCAGTAAAGATATGGCAGTTATCGGTAAACCTAAGTGGTGTAGCAACACATTCCGTGAAACAAGCCATAAAATTCTTGGCTTTTAAGCTGCATTACAAAAATGGCGATTCCTTTCAGCAGACTATTATGCCCATAGACTGGAGTTCGTGACTGTAACTAATGATAGATCCTGGCAATGTTTATGAAAAGGCCTTGAGCGGCCATGCTGAACGGCGACTCAGCGTCTTGTCGGCGCCGAGTCTCCAGGCGCCATCACGGCGTCGTTCTGCCTCTGTGTATAGCGATGATGTCGCCGGGATGCTGTTGGATCCATGTTTCAGTGGCGTCGATATTGGTGGTTTCACTTTTCTTGCTTTAAAGGAGCCCTATTTGGCACACCAACAGGACGACACCCTAAAACTGAACCTCCCGGATGCTGATATTAGTGCCTTCTCCTTCTTCCTCTTCATCATCATCTTACTTTCCTCCTCCTCCTCCTCCTCCTCCTCCTCCTCCTCCTCTCTGTGGATGAGGCAGCTCTGACTTCATAATAAACACACTCTTTTACGTCACTTTAATTCTTGCCCATTTTGAATCCTGAAAATGATATTACACTGCCTCCGAAATCTGAGTTGGATTACCCACTGCCATATCGCCATATCCAAAAGAAATATAATGTTGTCTGTAAGTGTCTGCGCACACTAAATGACCCGTGCTGTAAATATTCTAGGTATAATTTCGGTACTTTAGCCCGCATTTCAGCCTCCGAGAGAGGAGACAGAATGTAGAGGTGATGGTGATAAAGCACACATCGAGATCAGAAACACACGTAGGTAGTCATGCTGGTGTCGCAGACCGACTGTAATACATAAACATAGTTGACGTGATAATTGTTAAAGATTTTTATTGTTGATCAATATTTTACTAACTATCGCTGTTGTGTTTCACTGGATATGTTCCCAGCTGTGTTTGTGTGAGACAAATATAAACCGATACTTTAAAGCACGTTAATGTCAACATTTGACCTTTCTGTACGCAGCAACCATCAGACTGGCTTATACTCCCCCTGAGACTGGACTCGTTATGCAGCTTTAATGTGATGTTGAATCTCGTCAGTTGTAATAAAACATTTTGACTCCCCGGTTGATATATTCAGTACTAAGAGCAGACAATTTTGGAAGAAGATTATTAAAGTGCGTTGCTTGTTGACGTTCTCAGTTTCTAAGATTTTACAGGCGTCGGTGTTAGATGCCTGAATGAATTTGGGCCATTCGTGGAATTGTACTCGTAGGAAGAAACCAAAAACCAGAAAAAATTTCCCGTACCCTTGTCACTTTTTGACACAGATCCCACGTGGAAGAAATTGCTAGATCATCGGACTAAATACACATATAAACACTCATTAATGAGGGATTAGATAATATTAAATTCCGTTAATTTCTGTCTCAATAGAAAGTCCGATATTTTTAAGCACATTCTGTTACACTCTTTGGCTGTTAGCGGTTTAGACACGTAATTGACACAGTGGACTATGATGACATTATGATGTGGTTTGTACAGCTTCTCTGCTAATATTAGAATCGTCAACAAAGCCTGTGAAGGGGGCTGGATTTGTATATTTTGTGGGAGGAAAAGAAGACGCTCTAAAATAATTAATTGGAGTAAATCGTGAAAAGAAATTTTATAAAATAAAGTGGAAGAATTAGGGAACCATTATATTGCCAGATGCTCTATAATATATGCATTGAAGAGCATTCAATTTGAAATGTGCATCTGTTGATAATTTAATTTGGGGCAATCTCTAGTCGTCAACACCCGGGTTTAGAAAGCCTGCATTCTCTTTTACTGCCATATGCTTCTTCAGAACCGCAGATATGCGGTCTTGCACACATAATCCTGCACATTATATTTCAAGCCACGTTGCTGAAAATTCCTTTCATTACTTCATTTTGTATAATTGTAGCCTAAGCTTCCGGCTCTTTAATTAAAATACCTCAAGTTCTTTGACTACGTAATTAAAATGGAAAGAAATACAAGAAAAATGCATAGAAACACGTAAATTAAAGTCACATGCATTTTTATATTAGTCATTTCATGTGATAGTTGATGCCTACTCTTCGGATTAATGCCGACAACATTTCTGTAACAGCTAAAATGTGTCACAACATCTGGGAGACCATGAACCTAATTTACTAGTACCGTATTAGTCATCAAGAAACAGACTTCTCATAGTACAGTGGTAATAAATTCGACTGCTGAAATGGCACATAGTTAGCAACTCGTTGTTGCTGGACATGCGTACGTGATATGCATGAACCAAGCTGAGTAGAATACGTTCCGAGGTATTTTACTGATTTTCAGTGAGTTCCAAATAAATCACCACACGTAGCCCTGTGTTTCTGGCATAAACTATGTTATACGTTTTAATACAAAACTTGCGGCACACGGTGGCGCAGTTGGTTGAGGCACTGCCGTAAAATCCGGAAGGTCGCGGGTTTGATTCCCGATGGCGTCATTGGAATTTTTCCATGACATAATCCTTCCTGCCGGGCTATGTCCCTGAGTTGACTCAGCCTCTAACAGAATGAGTAAAAAGGTAAAGTGGTTCCGTTACAGGCCCGGTGTGACCCAGAGGGTGGGTAGAGGTATAGCTCTACTCTTCCATGACCGCGGCACTAGAAGGGTGTGAATGGTCTGCAGCACGCCCTGGCTGCACTTTACCCCCGGGAAAGACCCGATACCCATTGTACAGGAGGCTGGGTGGGCCCCAGGGTTGGTCTGGACGGGCGGAAAATCTCGTCCCCACCGGGATTCGATCTCGGATCTTCCAGCCCGTAGTCAGTCGCTATATATTTCCTGGGGGGTAAAGGCGGCCGGTCCCTAGGGCTGACCACCCTACCACTTTCATGTGCCGATTGTCTTGACATCTGGGAGCTTCAACTCTACTGAAACCCTCTGGACCTATTCAGGCCTGTTATGGGATTACTTTCCCTTTTAATGTAGAACTTGACAATAAAATTATGGTTAACATTGCTGGCCGGATAAAGTTTTAATGAGGTGTACAAAACATCCGTTTGTAACAACCTTGTATATTTCTATTGTATGTACTGGAATATTCTCTGAGAATGTTCGGTCGCGACCGAAACAGTAGGAGATAAATACAAGGAATTCTACAATGGATAGCTTTCTAAGTGTGTTATTTATCGACGTTGTCATTTGCTGAGGTTATATGGCTTCAGTGATAGATGACAAAACGAGTATGGATTGCTGGCGGAATGATAGTGACGGGGAAAAACCGAAGTGCTGCCTGACCTGGGATTGAAACCGGCCCCCTGCGATGAGTTGTGGGCGACTAACCGCCTGACCTATAGCACGGCCATGCTGGCTGTATGATGGAATGTACTCGAGAAGTGTACCTAGGGAAAAGGAAAAGAAAGGAGACTGTTTAAAAATGCACTTAATTTGTGTTTCTCTGCAGTATTGTGTTGATATAATCGTGAAGACAGATATGAGCGGGGAGTGTAGCATGCTTGGATTAAGAGAGAAATGCTTGAAAATATCGATAGGAAAACTTGAAGGAAAGAGACCACTTGGAAGATCTAGTAGTCGTTTAAGAAAGGTAATAAGAAAATTGCTCTTTAAGAATATAATGGTAGTCTGCGGACTGTATTCTTCTTGTTAGCGGAAAGGTCAATGGGAACCTTCAACAGACATGATAATGAAACTTCATTTTCCACGAGTCAGGGCAATTTCTTTATTAGCCGAGGAACTATTAGCTTCATGGAGTTAAATGGTAAGAAATCAAACTGAATTCTTTACTCTTTTAAATCCAGATCGAACATTGCAGCTAAAATTGTTTTCGCGGAGTTGTATCGATTATTACGCTAGGCATCGTGAACTGGACTTTACTGACATCTGCAGCTAACTCTCCTCACTACGTGAAGTCAGGCGAGGTTGCGTAGCGACATGGAAATGCGAGGCGCGATTGGCTGCTGCTGATGTCATTGAATAAAGGAAAGTACATAAACTTGTAACATTCCGTTTCATACTTGACTGTGGTCTCTTTGGCACTAGTAACATGTTTCTCTGCGGTCAGATTTTGGAGTTCTTAAATGTTATTTAAGTTCTCCGTACATTTCAGCCACTGAAAAGGACGCTTTACGGAACGGCCTTACGTTCATCAGGCGAGTGCGCGAAGTTCATTACTGTGTTGCATTACCGCACACATTTTTCTTGCTAAAATTCACACTAATTACAGTTCAGATATCCCCCTCCACTTCCATCAATTCCCTTCGCCAACAATAATTACTTTTAACAAGTAGATGCTTTAGACCGTAGATAACTCACTAGCTGTAGATTTTAAACTTTCGCCGATTAGTAGTAATAATAAATTGTCTTCTGGTTATTTCCCCGGCGTCTGAGTATTAAAGACCGACGTTTCGGAACACTGTATCTGTTCCGTCTTCAACAGGTGCTGCATTGCAGCACCTGTTGAAGATGGAACCGATACAGTGTTCCGAAACGTCGGCCTTTAATACTCAGACGCCGGGGAAATAACCAGAAGACAATTTATCATAACTCACTAGCTCTTTGCCTGAAATTTCGAAGATCAACAAATTTGGTTCGCCCCAAAAAGCTTTATGAAGACGAAGCATTTTCACGTATATTATTATTATTATTATTATTATTACTATTACTATTACTAACTGCAATTGAGTTGTCACTCGGTGGCGGCGGTCCTTATATTAGTACAGACACAACAGATAAGAATATACATAAACAAAACAATTAAAAAACACAGTACAAACAAGGCAGCACCAGTAAATACAAGTATACATATTACCAAAACACCCACACATTACAAAACCCACACATACACACACCCAAACACTACAAAAGAAGATAAAACAACCACAGTATAAGTTCAAAAAAAACATAGTACAAGATATGCCCAAATGAAATAGTCAAAATACAATCAAGTACACTCAGTATAAGGTCACCTTAATGTATGTGGCACTTTATCCCCAAGAACTTCACCGTGACTCACTTCACTTAACTTCGAAATAAAATTGAATATGTGAAATGCAGACAACAAGAGAAGAGCTCCTGTTGACGGAGCCGAGATAGTGTTATCTGTGTAGTGGCTAGTTACAGGATGGACAATCGTCACGTCGTACCTTGACTTCCCTCAGGGGTTAGAAATTTTCTGTTTTCTAAAGCATCAAAACCACCTATGGGACACACCGATCCTCCTATTCAATGGGTATCGGAACTCTTTCCCCACGGGCAAAACGGTCAGGAAATGACACAAAACACATCCACCTACAGCCTGGGTTAAGCATGTATGGAGCTGTACTTTCGCTCCCAAACATGCCTTCGTTGCTTGCACATGGACTTTAGGCACGTTAAAAACTTGATCTATAGTAAAAACATTGTCATGTACGATGCTTGTGAACAGATTCGTACAAACACAGCATTGTTCTCTGCATTATTCACTCTAAGGATTTTATTCTCGCACCAAGTGAGACGGTTCATGTAGCTAGCTGTCTTGCAGGTTGTGACTGTAATCTAGAGTGTTCAATAATCCTGCCTTAGACTGGAATATTTCTTGTCAGCCTTCATGGCAGTTGAAAGCCAACAAGGCAAGATGACACTTTCCACTCCAGCAGCTGAGAACTAGTCGGTCTTAATTTTCCCGATATCAAACTTACACAAAAAGAAAATCCTGTAACAGGGACGTAGGGTTTGGTTACGTGTAACCGTGGGGACTCGGAATGGTATTCATTGGGTCACTAAAAATAAGTTTGTCTACTCGTATTACTACTAACTTTAACCAAAAAACCCCCGGATAACGGGACCCGAAGTTTCAGCACATTTGACACAAAAACTGAACCTTTTTCCTATCGCCGATCAGTTGAATCCAATCCGAATGACCACTGTTTGTTTCTGAACATTCTATTTAAAGAAGCTGGCAGTGGGTAAGATTATTCAGATCACCATTTAGGCTTACAACTTATTGTGATACCTTTCATCTTTTTACAGATTAATTTTTGCGCTATATTGCTTTCAAAGGGAGAGAAGCAATTACGGGTCAGCATAATTACAACATTGTTTGCAGTTAATTTGAAGCTAATTTAGTGCCAATTAAACTTGCAGCAATTGTCAGCACGGCCTTAGTATATGGGGGCTCATTACTGGAACATATGTGACCCGAACAGATTTTATTTTCACAAGAGGAACTAATTATTTTGCCTGAGAATTGATTATAGAAATCCCTTAATATTCTATGAGTGCTTTGTTGTGAAATGTGACGCTCTGTAGTCTGGTAGGAATTCATCACATTTTCGTACTTCAACCACCTGCATCTTCTCCCGTGAAGAGTGAAGCCATAAGTCAGGTGCACAGATTTTCCACAAACCGCGGAAACACGTCGACACGACAGGAGCGAGAATGGAGACATGAAACAAGATCCGTGCTAAAGACAAAAGTACTCGTCGTCACCTTAAGAATTCAGTCGCCCAGGTTACCGCGACTTGGCGTTCAGGATCTTGCACCCCAGTAGTACGTTCGTCCGAGACACCGGTGCATTTTAACCTTTCCATACGGCGTCACACTCAGTAAGACACTGACTGTACTTCCCTTTGTGAACGCCGCGAAGCTTTGTAAACAATATTTAAATACCTTTTTGCCTTCTGAAGGGATTCTTATAGGAAGTAGTACATTCTTCAGTTAGTGCTGTCGTAATCCCGCTGGTTAATTAAATCGCGTGTGCGAGGGAAATTCTGAGATGGGCTGGGCATGTAGCGCGTATGGGTGAGGAAATGGGGTGTATAGGGTCTTGGTGGGGAAACCGGAGGGAAAGAGACCGTTGGGGAGACCTAGGCGTAGATGGGTGTATAATATTAGGACGGATCGCCAGGAGGTGGGATGTGGGTATATGGACTGGATAAGGCTGGCCCAGGATAGAGACAGGTGGCGGACGCTTGTGAGTGCGGTAATGAACCTTCGGGTTCCGTGAAATGCGTGGAATTTCTTGACTAGCTGTACACCAGTTAGCTTCTCAAGAAGGACTCTGCACCATGGAGTAAGTAAGTAATTAAGTAAATAAGTAAGTACGAGGGAAATTCTAACGCATCCATATCCGTATGAGCTGAACATTGAATAGTAGAGGTACAGTGAAAGTTGTATGTATCTTGAGGTACAGAGGGATGCGATTGCTTTCCGCAAGAGAAGAGATTTTGGCTCCATTCTGTAGCTCTAGGCCCCTTCCTTTCTCCGCTTCTGTTTACACACTGGCTGTAAAGTGCAGGCTACATGCTGATGTGCATATAGCCCTAACAGTCGGACGTACTTATCACACGAATAGAAGTGTTTCTTCTGATAACATCGTTTAGAATTAGAGATCTTATCCGCTTATAGCTCCGTGGTAATTTTATATTTGATGTCAAGGAAAAAGTCACTGCATTCTAGAAAAATTTGTTGAAGAATAATTAGATTTTTATAAAAAATATTTTATTTTATATTTCAATAAATGTACAAGCTGGAATATTCCTGTCGGATACAGCCTACTATCTTCGTCGTTTCAGTCCGTCCGTCCGCCTCTCCGTTTGTCCGCGTGTAACATATCGTCTCCCACTGGTCGGATTTCCGTGGAGTTTGATATCCGGGACTATCTGTCGAAAAATCCAAATGTGGTGAATATCGAACAAAAGTATCGGACATTTTACATAAAAACCTATGGAAATTTTATTGTTTCCGGTGACTTAAATTCGCCATTAAAACGCTCTCTTCGTATGAAATTGTATTAGGCTCTCAGACCCACCGAGGAGGTATAAAATTACGCGAAAGCGCTACAACATTACGTTATGTGTATATTACCTTCCTCATTTTGTATAATGTAGATGAATTTCGGTCTTGAAAGGGTTCCATTCTTGACTCAATCTTCTTCAGCTATTGTACATAATGCTCTTTGGTTTTTTAAATTTTGTGTTGACTAATGAACAAAACTAAACATTTTTACAATCATGTCAGGTCTTTTTTAGTACAGACGTGCACTTTATTTGTGCACCTTTGCCACAGGGCTGTGTTTTTTTTTCTTTCAAAACGCTGTCTGGAGTGAAGCCTCGTACCGCCATTTTCTGCACAAATTTAGTTTTCACATCAAATGGTTTATATCTAAATGCTAATAATTTGTAAGCTCATTAATTCCGTCCTAATAGTTTTTTTTATTATTTTCCAGAATTTATTGCTTTGTTTCTCAGCTCTCGAAATTCTACCGCAGTCCCATGGGTTTCAGCCCTGTAACTCTGAAAATCATTTTGTACTGCAAGAATATTACAGGCAGCTTATGTCAAGTGCACAATGTTCTGTTCATTTCATTCCTTAATTTCTTTATGTGTTTGCAAGGTCCTTAATTTCCCTATTTTGTGTGCATGTATAGGCACACAGCACAACTGTTTAAGGTCTGTATTTGAACTTAACCATCATTTGGTCTATACAATTAGATCGTTCATAAGATATGTATATTTCTTTTATTTTGCACGCACCAAAATATATTTTCTGCGGTCATTGGTGACAAATACTCCCACTTGTAGTTCACTCTTACATGCAGTGATACAGCCGTTAATGGCGTGTGCAGGGCCTCCAGAAATCAATTTCCTTCCTTTCGAATGCACAAGTTATAAACTCCCGACATTTCAAAAGCTCTGATGACAGATGTGAGAGTTTCATTTGCTTCATAGTAGCATAGGTTCACATATATCTGGACAGACCTGCGAAATGTTGCTAGAACGACCGTGAAGAAGATACACGAAATAATGATTTCCTAAATGAAATGACATTTTATTTTTCTTTCATTCTGGCAGCTTAGAGAGCGATTCTTCTCATTATATTCAAGAGCCAGGAATTCACTCCCAGCTGAATCAATATATAGTTTCCTGTACGTGTTATTGGTTCTTTTACTGGCCTACACCAAAATCATCTATCTGTGTACTTTACGTGTGTGAGGAAAGCGATATCTCTATTCTGTCAATAGTTGCGTCAGAAGTGTCTTTTCATACATAGCCTATAAGTTATCTAAACAGCCACTTGTTTTAATATGTGGTATTGACCTTCAGGCAAGAAGATGGATAAACTCATTCATATTTTAAAATTATTAATCGCGAAATTTAACTGACATTGAGATAAGGGTTACTACGTGAGGCCACTGCGCAGTAGGCAAGGAATGAAATCTGAGTTTCTGAACACTTTACAAGAAACCCCACAATTATATGTCTCAAACTATAGGAAACAGTACGTTCAGGTGACCGTGCATTGTGACAAATTCTTATAATAAAACCAACTGGATTCGCTAATATCTCAAATTTATTTTTGGAATAAAACTCTACATGTTTCGGACAGTTCCTCTTTTTTTCTTTTAAGAAATCCGCTAAAACTAGTGCGGATTAGATTCGCGTGCGTATTAGATTCGAGAATATACGGTTGTCTCGCTCTGGTACGAGTACATAAAGGTTGAACAATCTGTTCCTAATACAATTGCTGGCACAAAGATTACTAAATTTAAATTTATTACTAGGCAAAATTTGTCCTTTGCGTGAACAACGGTATATATATATATATATATATATAAAGGGTTTTTATCTGCTAATGCGAAATTACTTCAAGTGTTATCTAACTGGAGAATTATCCCCACGGAAATAATTTCTTCGTGAAAAGCAATTTATATCGCCATTAAAGAAATGTTTATTATTTTTAGAATAAAATATTGTGTTCTTTATTATGTTGATAATTCCATTAATTTTATCCTCGGTATTGCTGCGGATAGAAATTTATTATTAGTCTGGTACAGGAACAAAATATACGAGGAAGAAATTGTGAGGACAATCGGCGTTACAGTCACCTGCAAAGTGATGTGAAATGATGAATACATTTGTGCCAGCTTTGTACGATAGGCCTGTTGTATAGGAAACAAAATTATCTGAATGAAACTAAAGTGACATGACGTGATCGATGAATTAATTTCCATTTCATGAAGGGAAGGAAATGAACAGCTACTTCCCCATGTGCAGAGCCTGTCACTAGTCATAACTGTAATTTCCTTCTGCTGTAGGAGGGCCGGTAGATATAGCCATTACCGTATTTATCGTCATATTCCTTCGCTTGTGAAGTTACCGTGATACGAAGCTGCCGAAATGATGTCTGTATTTAATATGGAAATATGATGCGTTTTGTTGTTAAAGTTCTCTGCGCGATTTGAAGGTATATTGCCTTTACAGGACTGTGGAGGACAGCCTGACCGTGAGCTAGATGAACCGAGTTGCGGATGACCTTCTTCTGTCCACATTTTGAAAGCTGCATCCGCCTCAGTCCTCAGGAGTCAACCTAGACTCTTTGCCCCGTTAAAAAGAGATGATACGGAATTCCACTGAAGTTCCTGCGTCTAAAATGTTTTTGGTTCCAGGGGTTGAGCCATCTATTTCTAGAAGGTCCACCATATTCGGGGTTTCTTCCCCCTTTCCACTTGAAGAAGGGGGAGATCAAACCTTCGGAAATTTGTGGATATTTTATTCTGAGAATGTTTCAAAACTGCAAACAAGACTGAAAGAAAAATATTTTTGAACAAAATGACCCCATTCACAAAATGACTTCTAAAGACCATAAAACGCCAGGAACAGAAACATAAACACCATAAAGACATTTCCTAAAAACTCGGTGTGACAGAAGTAAGGAAAGGCCATTTCCGGTAATCAAGATTATGTACAACAGCATGTAATTTATTTCACTTAGGCAGCGATAGCCGTTCTTTTAATGATGTGACTGAATTATTTTGTACATAAGTTGTATGTGTAAGTCACAATAAATATGTTCTTCCTACAGTGGTATAGTCCGCAATTCCAGAGCTGTAGTAAAACGACACTTGGGGTTTTCGTACAACAAACGGGGTGTGAAGAGCAATTGTCTGCATACAATAACAATTCCGAGAGGACATAATTCTGCGTTAAGAAAGTGTCTCACTGTGACGATTCTCTTTGCTTGTTTGTATTACTGGCTCTATTTAAATAGGATTAGAGAAAAGGAACTCCGCGAGGGACGAATTTTGAGCAGCGAGTGTACATTGATCTGCAGCTGTATGACTATGTTACTGTATTGCGTGCTTCAGGGCTATCAGGCTGAGATCGGCGCCAAGCTGACCCGGAGCTACAGCGCCATGGATAGGGCAAGAAGCCAGAATAATTGTGAAAATCTCAGGCATTGTGATTTACCGCTTTAGGCCAGATATTTTAATATATATAGAGTTTTCAATTTTACGAGAAGAATGTGAGAATATTGAATTAGAGCTGTAATAAGACGTTGACAAAATGACTTACCCGAACCCGCTCCCTCCCACTCCTCATTTTCTTTTCTTTATTTAAATGTAGATACATGTGTCGGTTGATGACCACCATGTTTAAATCAAGAAACGTAAATAAATTGCTGGATAAAAACGTGTTGTTTTCGTATGTCCTATAGGCACAACGGGATGTCCTCCATTAAATTACGTTATCTTATTCTCAGAACTTTTCAAGCCCAAGCTTAAAAGGTATTTACTGAATAACAATTTCAAATATCGAGTTCAAATAAAATTTTTTTAGGCGCGTCATGTACAATTCATTGTAGGCTAATCAACAACACTTCAGATAGAATTGCTGTGCTGTTAATCTTATCAAGAGTGACATATCTTACGTCGTTGTCCTGGATAGGTTTATAAATAACTTCGGATATTTCCGTCGATTCGCTACAATAAAATACGTGTATCGTTATTATAAGAAGCTAATGCATTTTTGAGAGAGGATTTTATAATTAAAGACAGTCTAATATACAGTCAGATAACTTGTTAAAAACTCGCTTAGTTTCTTTACTTGCTAAAGACTTAATTCATAAAACACAAATCCCACAACGCCTTACGAGATGTTCAAAGGAGAAGTGTAGGTTACGGGCAAAAATAAGGAGCATACTAACCATGGTGTGTTGTAAGAGGACTGCGGGGTACGGAGAGGCCCCAACTTCGTATGGTTATATCAAATCCGATATCTTGTTAAGAATATTTTGTAGTTGGGAAAATTTCCTTATGTGCATAAATACGGCAAATAAAAACCGTCCTTCAACGTACTGTCAACAAAATACGTATTAGAAAAATTTTCCCATAAATTATTGAAGATATACACAAATGTAGACAATCCTTATGAATTATATATATATATAATATTTATTTACTACAATTGGGTTGTCACCCGGTGGCAGTGGTTATTTTACATGTAAACAAAACATGAAATTGGTTACTGCTAAATTTAAGTCGGGAGGGCTACATGAGAAGAATGTA
>Ga0123357_10007497_pt1 | contig 13495 bp, 8 predicted proteins | sample TergutEmb28metaG_FD_89873 | JGI IMG/M metagenome (GOLD analysis project Ga0123357, IMG submission 89873) | Embiratermes neotenicus P4 segment gut microbial communities from Petit-Saut dam, French Guiana - Emb289 P4 | ecosystem: Host-associated > Arthropoda: Insects > Digestive system > Gut ...
AGAAAAAATAGTAAAAGCTTTGGGCTGCGGAAAGATAATAGTTTCTTATGACAACAGAACTTACTATAATTTCGGCGTGTTCTTAGGCAGCGACTGCATGATTTACGATAAGCTTGACAAGAAAAAAGAAAAAGAGGCTAAAAATGGAAAAAAATGATTTTCGCGAGTTGGCCGTAAGAGCCGCAAAGATTGCAGACGATAAAAAGGCTTTGGGTACGGTTATTCTGGACGTCAGGAATTTGACCGCGATAGCGGATTATTTTGTTATTACGTCAGCCGAGTCCTCTCCGCAGATCAACGCCGTATGCTCCGAAATCGAGAAAAACTTTAAAGAGTCGGGAATACAGACCGTACACAGGGAAGGCGTTGCTTCGCCGTCGTGGAGAGTTATCGATTACGGCGGGCTGGTAATACATGTTATGTCGCCGGCAGTCAGAGACGCATATAAGCTTGAGAGGCTCTGGCAAGGCGCAAAAAACGTGAAAACTCAGGAGGCGCCGGTGCTTAAAGTCATTGAGCCTGAAAAGCTTAAAGAACTGGCCGGACGGATAACAAAGGAAACAAAGAAAATTGAAAAGAAAGCGGCAAAAAAGCTGAAAAAAGCCGCAAAAAAAGCGGATTCAACGGTCAAAAATATAAAAAAGAAAGCCGGAAAGACCGCGAAAAAGGCCGGCGGTAAAATAAAAGAAGCCAAAAGAACCATAAGAGCAGTCGGCAAAGGGATTGAAGCGTTCGGAAAAACTCTTATAAAAAAGAAGAAATGAAACTCAGCACATGACAGCAGATGTCATGCTGCGCGAAGTCGCAGAATCTATAGATATAAATGCAGATCCCTCCCCAATTACAAATTTCGGGGACAGGCTGTTGATGAATAACTTCTTCTAATAACCTTCGGGGATGACAAAAGAGTTGAATTAAAACCTGCTTTTGTCATTTGCAGATCATTCTCTTTTGTTTCTGCTTGTTGTTTCTGTCTTTTTCAACGTATATTCTGTTGCCGTTTAAATCTTTTTCGCAGTAGTACATCGTTGTCGCCGCCGTAGACGGCGTCGGAGTAAAAATCTGCACCTGCTCAGGATGTATTTTCAGGTTCCGGCCGATAAAATTCCGAAGGTTTCTCATCTCTTTTTCAGAGCATCCCGGATACGCGGCGATAAAATAGTATGTCAGAAACTGCCGCCTCTGATTAATTTTTTCAAACATATCGATGAATTTTGTCAATTGTTTCGAAGACGGTTTGCCCATAAGTTCCAAAACGGCATCGTCGCAGTGTTCCGGGGCTATTTTAAGCTGTCCCGAAATATGGTTGTCCGACAGCTCTTTCAGATACTTTTCTCCGAAATCCGCATCTTTGCATATCATGTCGTATCTTACGCCCGAAGATATAAAAACTTTTTTCACTCCTTCAAGGGCGTTTACCTTTTTCAAAAGTTCGATTTGATTGTTGTGCCCAGTGTTTAAATTGGGACATACATCCGGAAAAAGGCAGCGTTTATTTTCGCACGTGCCGGCATTTTTGCCTGACGAGCAGTCCGAGCCGTACATGTTTGCGGTAGGGCCGCCCAAATCAGCGATGTAACCTTTAAAATCTTTCAGTTTTGTTATCTTTTTCGCTTCTTCGATTATCGATTTTTCGCTTCTGGAGACTACTTCCCTGTCCTGATGAACGGCAATAGAGCAAAAATTACATTCTCCGTAACATCCTCTGTGCGTGGTTATGGAAAACTTTATAGTCTCCTGCGCTTTTACTTTTCCGAATTTCTCGTAGTAAGGATGCACTTCGCGGGTATAGTCCAGATCATATACGGCGTCAAGCTCCTGCCCGGTAAGGCATCTTTGTTTGGGATTCTGCACAAGATACCGGTCGGCATGCTTTTGAACCAGAACATCAGCTTCTTTCTTGCAGGAATCCTCATAAAACTTTGAAAACATATTGAAAAAAGCGTCTTTATTGTCTCTGCACTCTTCAAAAGACGGCAGTTCCTTTGCATTTTCCGGCTTTTGTTTCGATATATAGCACAAGCCTTTTATATTTCTCCACTCTTTGTTTCCCTTTAAAGCCTGCGCAAGTTCAAGAGAACTTTGTTCTCCCATGCCGTAAATTAAAATATCTGCTTTAGCGTCGAAAAGTATCGAGCGTCTCAGCGCATTGTCTTTAAAATCGTAATGAACGATTCTTCTTAGGCTCGCTTCGACTCCGCCTAAAACTACAGGTTTCGTATTTTTAAAATGTTTCCTTATGAGATTCGTATAAACCATGCAGGCGCGGTCAGGCCTTTTATTATTTATACCGCCTGGGGTGAGATCATCGTCATTTCTGAATTTATTTAAAGCCGTATAATTTGAGACAAAAGAATCCATGGCGCCGGCCGATACGCCCCAGAAAAGTTCCGGTTCTCCGAGCCGTGCGATATCGTCTGTTTGTACGTCGGGCTGTGCGATGACCGCGACTTTAAATCCGTTTGCCGCAAGCCAATTGCCTATGATAGCCGTGCCTATAAAAGGGCTGTCAATGTATGTGTCTCCGGATATAAGGATTATATCCGGCCTGTTCCAGCCGAGCTTTTGCATTTCTTCTTTAGTTGTCGGTAAAAACATGTCGATTCCTTTTTAGCATGATAAACGCAACTGTCGCTGTTATCCCTCGCCCCTTGCGGGAGAGGGCTGGGAGAGGGGTTGCCTCTTTCCGTAAATTCTTTTGAGTTAACACTGAAATTGCCAAACACGGCAACGGCAATCCCTAACCCTGCCCTTCCCCGCAAGGGGGAAGGGTTATAATCCTCTTGCTGCGCAGAGGTTCACACTTTCAGCTTAAAACGGCTTTTATCAAAATCTATCAACCCGTCGTCCTTCATCTTTCCGAGCTCCCTTGACATGGCGCTCCTGTCCAAAAACAAAAAATCGGCAAGCTCGTTTCTGTTAAAAGGTATATTAAACTCTTTTAAATTCTGTTTTCTGCTTTCTTCGGAGAGATATGAAAGAATCTTCTCCCTCATTGTTCTTTTGCTCAGATGTTCGATTTTATTGTTGAGCAGCATATTTTTGCGGGCAAGTATTTTTAGCATATTCATCGTTATTTTGGAATGAAAACCGCAGGCGTTCTCGCAAGCGCCGGATATTCTCAGAAACGGAATAAATATGATTTCGCAGTTTGACGCCGCCGTAACGGCGACAGGGCTTTTCTGCACCCGCGCGCACGCCAGCGCTTCGGCGAAAAGTTCCGAAGGATAAAATTGCGCGATTATAGCCCGCGCGCCGTCAAAGTCATCTTTCAAAATCTGCACGCTGCCGCTTAAGACTATGCCCATATCTCTTACGGGCTCGCCTTGGGCTATTATGATTTCGCCTTTTTCATATTTCGCCGTTTTTCTACCCAGGCAAAAAAGCGCTTTTTCTATATTTGCCTCGGAAATGCCTTTGAAAAGCCGGACTTTTTTCAAAATTCTCAAATGGTTTTTATCCATATTTTCCTTATTATTGTCATACCCGAATGTATTTATCGGGTATCTGCAGTTTGTTATAAACTCAAAGCTTTCCGGCAGATCCCCGATTACAAATTTCGGGGATGACAAACCGCCAAACTTGTTGGAAATAATAAGTTGTTGCAAATGCAACAGCAATTACAATGACATTATATTATACTATCCGCGCAATATCAAACAAAACAGTAAGGAGACGTTATGTTTTCAGGTTTATGCGGCGAACAGGGCAATTATAAAAATCTGGTCTGCGGTAAATGGAAATCCGGAAAAAGCGGCAAGACTATTGCCATTATTTCTCCTCTTGACGGCAGTGTTTTCGGACATGTTCCGGCCATGTCGATGGAAGAAGCCGATGAGGCGATTCGTCTGGCCAGAGAAACGCAGAAAAGCTGGCGGGCCGTGCCGGTTAACAAACGCTCGGAAATTTTACTGCGCGCAGCGGATATTTTGGAACGCGAAGCCGATACGCTGGCCAACATCCTGTTACGCGAAATTGCGAAAGACACAAAAAGTGCGCTGTCGGAAGTGACGCGCACCGCCGATTTTATACGTTTTACCGCCGATGCTGTGAAAAATATGACGGGCGAAAGCATTCCCGGCGACAGTTTCCCGGGGTTTGACAGGGATAAAATTTCGGTTGTAACAAGAGAACCGCTCGGAGTTGTGTTGGCTATTTCTCCTTTTAATTATCCGATAAATCTGGCGGCGTCAAAAATTGCGCCTGCCGTGGCCGCGGGAAATACGGTAGTCGTAAAGCCGGCTACCCAGGGCAGCATATCAACCCTTCATCTGGCCAGAGTGTTTGAAGAAGCCGGACTTCCGGCCGGCGTTCTTAACACGATGACCGGGCGCGGCAGCGAGATCGGCGACAAAATAGTCACCCATCCGGAGATTGATTTTATCAACTTTACTGGTTCTACGGAGGTAGGGCAGCACATAGCTTCTTTGGTGAGCATGAAGCCCTATCTTATGGAGCTCGGAGGCAAGGATGCCGCCGTAGTTTTGGAAGACTGCGATATGGATTTGACGGTGAACAATATCGTATCCGGCGCGTACTCTTATTCCGGGCAGAGATGCACGGCGGTAAAACGTATTCTTGTGATGGAATCCATAGCCGACGAGATGGTTAAGCGTTTAAAAGCGAAGATAGAGCGGCTTTCAACGGGAAATCCTCTGGAAAAACCGGACGCGACGGTTGTGCCTCTTATAAACGGCGCGGCAGCCGATTATGTGTGCGGGCTTATAGAGGACGCGAAGCAAAAAGGCGCAGTATTGGTAACCGGCGGAGACCGAAACGGGAATCTGATTTCTCCGGCTCTGTTCGACAAGGTGACCACCGAAATGCGTTTGGCCTGGGAAGAACCTTTCGGGCCTGTGCTGCCTGTCATCAGGGTACGCAGTTATGAAGAGGCCATAGCCATTGCCAACAAATCGGAATACGGATTACAGTCGGCCGTGTTTACGCAGGATATTAACAAAGCGTTTTATGTCGCCGAACGGCTGGAAGTCGGCACTGTGCAGATCAACAACAAGACGGAACGAGGGCCTGACCACTTCCCTTTTCTGGGCGTAAAATCTTCCGGGCTCGGTACGCAGGGAATTAAGTATTCGATCGAGGCCATGTCCCGCCCCAAGGCTATTGTTATCAATCTTAGAAGGTCATAAAAAAGAGTGAAGATTGAAGAGTGGAGAGTGGAGAGTGAAGATAAGACAAAGGCAAGGTCGTGGCCGTATCTCCGCTCTTCACTCTCAACTCTTCAATCTATCTTTAAAAAGGAGTATTGTTATGAAGGAACACGTATGTATCATCTGCGGTTATGTCTATGACGGAGCGCTGCCTTTTGAAGAGTTGTCGGACGATTATGTGTGTCCGATATGCGGAGTCCAGAAAAATAAGTTTGAGGTCCTGACGCACGATTTTAAGGAAGCGTTTTTAAAGATCAATTACGGACTATATGTGATTACGTCGAAAAGCGAAAACAAGGACAACGGCTGCGTGGCCGACGCGCTTATGCAGCTGACCGACGAGCCTCCTGTCGTCGCGTTTTCAATCAATAAGGTCAATATGACCCATAAAATACTGACGGAGTCAAAGGAGTTTAATATTTCTGTTTTGACTAAGGATGCGCCGAAAGAATTGTTCTCCGTGTTCAGCGCCAAGTCCGGCAGAAATATCGATAAGTTTGAAGAATTTAAAGACGCGAAAAGAAGTCCGAACGGCATATTTTACATATCCAGATACGCCAATGCGCGTCTGTCCGGCAAAATCATCGACATGACGGACGCGGGCACGCACACCTTGTTCAGAGGGCAGATTACGGATGCGGAAGTTTTCAATAATGAAGAAACGCTGACGTACAGCGAATACCGCGAAGGAGCAAAGTACAGGCAGATGTTCTGTTTCCAATGCCAGCAGACCGCCAGAGGAACCGGCTGCACAATGACCGGCGTCTGCGGGAAAAAACCGGATACGGCGCATGAGCAGGATATACTCACCGTTGAAATGATCGCTCTGGCAAAAGCCGCGCAGGATAAGAAAACTGATGACTCCCAGACCGTTGACCTGATAGTGGACGGTTTGTTTACCACCATAACAAACGTTAATTTTGACACTGCGAAAGTGGCTTCGCTTGCCGATAAAATAAAGATGAAACGGATAAAGCTGGGCGGCGGCGATGTTATAAAGGCGGACGATTTATTCTACGGAGATAAAAATATCGTATCGCTGCGCTCCACGATGTTGTTCGGGCTGCGCGGCATGGCCGCATATGCCCATCACGCCCGCGTTTTGGGCAAACGGGACGCGGAAGTGGACAGCTGGTTTATAAAAGGCATGGCAGCGCTGGGGGACAAACATACGATAGACGAATGGCTCGGCCTTTTGATGGAGCTCGGCAGCGTGAATTTAAAATGTATGGCTTTGCTGGAGGAAGCAAATACCGGCGCATACGGCAATCCTGTTCCGACGCAGGTGCCGCTTAAAGTCGAAAAAGGCCCGTTTATAGTCGTGACAGGACATGATCTGCACGATTTGCAGATGCTTTTGGAGCAGACCGACGGTAAAGGCGTCAACATATATACCCACGGCGAAATGCTTCCAGCTCACGGTTATCCCGAGCTCAAAAAACATCCGCAGCTTAAAGGCAATTACGGAACCGCATGGCAGAATCAGCAGAACGAATTTAAGAATCTTCCGGCGCCAATACTTTTTACTACAAACTGCATAATGCCGCCAAAGGAAAGTTATCGCGACAGGGTTTATACCACGTCGGTCGTGGAATTTCCGGGCATGAAACATATTGAAGCCGACGTAAAAGGACATAAAGATTTCTCCGAATTGATAAAGCACGCTGTTAAATTGGGGGGATTTCCCGAGGACAAGCAGTTTAAAGGCATGAACGGAGGAACAAATGTTACCACCGGATTCGGGCGGCAGACGGTTCTTGACAACGCACCCGTCATTATCGACGCAGTCAAATCCGGCGCCATTAAGCATTTCTTCCTGGTAGGCGGATGCGACGGCGCGCAGCCGGGACGCAGTTACTACACGAAGTTTACCGAGCAGACTCCGAAGGATACGATAGTTTTAACCCTTGCCTGCGGAAAATACCGTATCAACGACATGGACGCCGGTAAAATCGGTCCGTTTCCGCGTATTCTGGATATGGGGCAGTGCAATGACGCTTACGGAGCGGTTCAGGTTGCCGTCGCTCTTGCCAAAGCCTTTAACTGCGGCGTGAACGATTTGCCTTTGACGCTGGTGCTCTCATGGTATGAGCAAAAGGCGGTCTGCATACTTCTGACGCTGCTGTCGCTCGGCATTAAGAATATCTATATCGGGCCGACCATACCCGCGTTTTTCTCGGATGCAGTGGTAAATACCATTGTCGAAAAATTCAATCTTCATCCGATAACGACGCCGGAGCAAGATTTGGCTGAAATCCTGAAGACGAAATAATTTAACGGCAGAGTGTGGCGCGGAGATATTGCAATCGCAGATGTACGGCATCAAGAATCTCCGCGCTGAAGGCCGGAATATCTGAGTGTTGCAAATGCAACGGCAATCAAAGCCGCATTATAGTACACTATTGCCGCAGAGACAGAAAAATATCACGAAAGGAGCGGCAAAGATGAAAAGACAGATAATAAAAATAGACGAAGAAAAGTGCAACGGCTGCGGCATATGCGTAACCGCGTGCCACGAAGGCGCGATAGGCATAGTAAACGGCAAGGCTAAACTTTTAAGAGACGATTACTGCGACGGCTTGGGCAACTGTCTTCCCGCATGTCCGGTAAACGCCATATCTTTTGAAGAAAGAGAAGCGGCGGCGTATAATGAGGAGGAAGTAAAGAAAAATATGGAAAATAAAAAACCAACGCAGAAGGTTCGCGGAGGATGCACCGGAAGCATGCCCAGTGCCTTGCATGAAGAAGAGGAACTACCTGCCTGCGGTTGTCCGGGAAGCCGTCCAAGATCTATTGAAGAAAAAGGAGTTGCTGCCAAAACCGAAAGAAAAGATTTCTCAAGTCTCAGGCAGTGGCCCGTTCAAATAAAGCTTGTTCCGGTAAATGCGCCTTATTTTGATAATGCGGATCTGCTTGTGGCGGCAGATTGTTCGGCGTTCGCCTGCGGAAATTTTCATGACTACATGAAAGATAAAATTACTATAATAGGCTGTCCTAAGCTTGATAATATAGATTATACGGAAAAATTTGCGGCGATACTTGAGAATAATAATATCAGAAGCCTCACGGTTATAAGGATGGAAGTTCCCTGCTGCGGCGGGCTTGCGCACGCGGCTTTGGAAGCGGCGCGGCAGTCCGGAAAAGATATAAAGACGGAGATTGTCATACTGGGCATTAACGGTAAAAAAATATAAGGGGGGAAGGTTTATGTCAATGTTTTGTTTTCAATGCGAACAGACAATGAAGGGCACGGGATGCACTATACAGGGAGTTTGCGGAAAAAGCGAGCCTACGGCGCTTGAGCAGGATAAACTTACGGCAGAACTTATTAATTTAGCGGCCGCAGTTACGGCGGCGGGAAAAAGCACCGGAGAAGCCGTAAGGCTTGCCGTCGACGGCCTTTTTACATGCATCAGCAATGTGGATTATGACCGGCAGGTCGTCGAAGATCTCAAGAACGAAGTGATAAAAGAAAGGCAAAAAATAGAGAACGCGGCCGGCGTAAAAATTACGCCTTATAATCCGGGAACTTTGTTTGTCGGCGGCGATGTCGACGACAGGTCGCTTCGCAGCGCGCTTTTGTTCGGGATGAGAGGCATGTCGGCATACGCCCATCACGCCCGCGTTCTAGGGTTGCAGGATAAAAATGTGGACGAATGGTTTTTCAAAGGGCTCAACTCTTTTAACCAAAAGCTCAGTATTGAAGAGAGATTGAATCTTATTATGGAGTTCGGCAAAGTAAATCTGCGCTGCATGGAAATATTGGACGAGGCAAACACCAAAACTTACGGTACGCCCGAGCCTACAAAAGTTACGACAAATATCGAAAAAGGCCCTTTTATAATCATTACCGGACACGACTTAAAAGATCTTAAAATGCTGCTCGAGCAGACCGAAGGCAAGGGAGTAAATATCTATACCCACGGCGAGATGCTTCCTGCCCACGCTTATCCGGAGCTTAAAAAATACAAACATCTTAAAGGCAATTTCGGCACCGCGTGGCAGAACCAGCAGAAAGAGTTTGTCGATGTTCCCGCGCCTATTTTGTGGACGACAAATTGCATTATGATACCCCATAAAAGCTACAAAGACAGGGTTTATACGACCTCAGTCGTAGCTTTCCCGGACACAAAACACATCTCCGCAGACGCAAACGGCCGCAAAGATTTCAGCCCGGTAATCAAACACGCGTTGGAACTCGGCGGCTATCCTGAAGACAAACATATGACGGGCATTAACGGCGGCGATGTTTTGACTGTAGGTTTCGGCAGGAACACGATACTCGGCGCTGCGGATAAAGTAGTCGCGGCGGTAAAAGCCGGCGCGATAAAGCATTTTTTCCTGGTCGGCGGCTGCGACGGCGCAAAACCCGGAAGAAATTATTACACGGACTTTGTAAAGCAAACTCCGAAAGATACGGTTATTTTGACGCTTGCCTGCGGAAAGTTCCGTTTCAACGATTTGGACATAGGAGAAATCGGCGGATTGCCGCGCATAATGGATATGGGACAGTGCAACGACGCATACGGCGCCATACAGGTGGCCGTCGCGCTTTCAAAAGCTTTTAACTGCGGCGTAAACGAGCTGCCTTTGACGCTTGTGCTTTCATGGTACGAGCAGAAAGCGGTATGCATTCTTTTGACTTTGCTGTCGCTCGGCATTAAGAATATCTATATCGGCCCTTCGCTGCCCGCGTTTTTTTCGTCAAACGTTTTAAACGTTTTGGTGGAGAAGTTTGCGCTTAAACCAATAACAACTCCCGAAGCTGATCTTAAAGCGATATTAAACGGCAAGTAAAAGGCAAATAAAATATAAAATATAAAAAGTAAAATGTGAGAGATAGAAATTACCTCTTACCTTTTACTTTTTATATTTTATATGTCGTTTAGTTCCACTGATGAAACACAAAAAATACCGCGACGACTATGAGCCCGAATCCAACCAGATAATTCCATTTAAAGCTTTCTTTCAGATAAACCACGGAAAATACCGCGAAAACAACCAAAGTTATAACTTCCTGTATGGTTTTCAGCTGCGCCCCGGTAAACTGCCCGTATCCTATCCTGTTGGCAGGCACCTGGAAACAGTATTCGACAAAAGCTATAAGCCATGCTATGAGGATAACTTTAAAAAGCGGCCTATCCCTGAACTTTAAATGTCCGTACCAGGCTATTGTCATAAAAATATTTGAGATGGTAAGCAAAATTACGGTCTTCATTTCGCATAATATACATATTTATAGGATTTTTTTAAAGCGCAGGAATTTGTATAATCACAAACAGAATGCGAAGTTTTGACTGAATGCCGTTAAAACGAGGTAGTATGAATTTAGCCAGCCTTTCCATTAAACGCCCTACTTTTGTATTTTCAATTCTTGTGGCCATGATAATAATAGGCCTCATCTTTATGACAAGGATGCAGGTGAGGATGTTTCCTGACGTGGAATATCCTTATGTCGTCGTCACCATACAATATCCCGGGGCAGGGCCCGAAGAAATAGAAAGCAGGGTGAGCCGCAGGCTTGAAAACGCCATGAGCGCGATTTCCGGGCTTAAGCACATAACTTCAATCAGCCAGGACGGGTATTCGACTACGTACGCCGAATTCGAGCTTTCGAAAAGCCCCGAAGTCGCGCTTCAGGAAGTGAAAGATAAAATCGCAGAGATCAGAAGGGGATTCCCTAGAGATATAGAAGAACCTGTTGTTTTAAAACTCGATCCGGAATCATCTCCGATTATGACGATAAGTTTAAAAGCGCGCCTTGAGCCGAAAGAAATGTACGATTTCGCCGATGAGAACGTCAGAAAAGAGCTTTTGAGAGTCGACGGAGTATCGAAAATATGGCTTATAGGCGACACCAGAAGAGAGATACGGGTTTCAGCCGATCTCAAAAAACTGCAGCAGTATGACCTCACTTTGTCGGCCGTCTCAAACAGCATAGCAAATAACAGCCTTAACATCCCCGTGGGAAGAATCTCGATAGGAAACAATGATATTTCTTTCCGTTCGCTCGGCGAATACAGAACAGTTCAGGACATACAGCACGTAATAGTTAATTTTCAGGGAAACGACGTTCCTGTGTCCGTTGGAGACGTTACAAAAATAGTAGACGCCACCACCGAGAGATTTACCAAAGGCAGAATAGGCCTGAGAGAAAACGGAAAAATGACAAGCCAGGAGTCTTTTTTCTTCAGGATATTTAAGCAGTCGAAAGCCAACGAGGTAAAAATATCCGACGGCGTGCTGGCAAAGGTAAAAGAGCTCAATGAAAGGTACAGAGGTACAAAAGGCGATCCGTTGCTCACCATAGTCACCGACAATGCGAAGACCATAAGGGATAATATTACCGACGTGAAAAATACGATCTTTGAAGGCATATTCCTTGCGATAGTCGTGGTCTATTTCTTTCTCGGAAGCTGGCGTTCCACGTTTATCACGGCTTTGGCCCTCCCGAACAGCCTCATAGGCGCGTTCATCTTCATGTACATTTTCGGCTTCAGCATAAACATAATATCCCTGATGTCGCTGTCTCTTGCCGTAGGCCTTTTGATAGACGACGCTATAGTCGTTCGCGAGAACATATACAGGCATTACGAAGAAGGCCTGGAGCCCGACGAAGCCGCGCAAAAAGGCACGGACGAAGTGGCTCTGGCGGTCGTCGCCACTACAAGCTCCGTGATAGCGGTGTTTTTGCCGGTCGGATTTTTAAGCGGCATAATAGGACAGTTTTTCAAAGAGTTCGGCTTAACGGTAGTCTTTGCCATGTTTATCTCGGTGTTGGACGCTTTGACGATAGCTCCGATGCTTTCAGCTTATATAATTCCTTCCCACGAACAAGAGGCAAAGAAACGGAACAATATTTTTGTCCGTACGGCGTCTAAAATTATCAGGACGCTTACCGTAGCGTGGTTCAATAAACTTTATGAAGGCATAGCGTGGCTTTATGTGAAGACGATAACGCTGATTCTGCATAACAAGATAAAAGTTCTGGTTGTCACGGTTTTAATCTTTGCGGCAGCTCTACTGCTTTTGAAAAAAATACCGCAAAACTTTTTGCCGGCGTCCGAAAGCGGCGAGTTTTCTATATCCGTCGAGACTTCTCCCGGGGCTTCGCTTGCAAAGACCGACGGCGTCTGCCTGCAGATCGAAAATATTCTGGCCGATATTCCCGAAGTGGATTTTTATGTCGTTTCCATAGGAAATAACAACAGGGAACTCAATATTGCCGATATTTATGTGCGTCTTATTCCCGATAAACAAAGGACGAAGACGACCGAAGACGTAAAAAGCATACTGAGAGAAAGGCTTGCAAAAGAGCTTGATCCTTCGGTGGTAATTTCGTTAAACAGCCTCGGCGGATTTGTCGGCGGCGGCGGAGGGCAAAAGCCGTTTTCTTTATTGCTGTACGGAAAAGATACGAAACAGCTTTCCGCGCTGTCTGCGGCGCTTCTTCCGAAATTGAAAGGAGTGCCCGGGCTCGTCGACGTGAGCACGAATTTCAGGCCGGGAAAGCCCGAGCTGCAGATAGACATAGATCCGGTAAAAGCAAAGATGTTCGGAACTAATTCCGTAGACGCCGGCTCGGAACTCAGAGCCATGGTAGAGGGGAATTTGCCCGCGGTATTCAGGGAAAACGGCCTAGAGTACGACATAAGAGTGCAGCTTCAGGACAACCAGAGAAAGATAATGGATTTGTTTAACGACTTATATGTCGCCAATATGAACGGCAAACGCATAAAGCTTTCGCGCATCTCTCGTCTCAAAGAAGCCGAAGGTCCTACTAAAATCTTCAGAAGGGACAGGTCCAGATACATAGAAATATCCGGCAATTTGGACAAAGGCGCCGCATTGGGGCCGATACAGGCGGAAGTAAATAAGATAATGAATGATCACAAAAACAATCCGAAAAATAAAGAGATCTGGAAAGGCGTGACTTACGGCTACTCCGGCAACCTTGAGGATATGCAGGATCTTTTTAAGAGCATAGCTCTTGCAGGCTTGCTTTCCATAATATTCATCTATATGGTGCTTGCAAGTTTGTACGAATCCGTAATAACGCCTTTTGCAATTATGGTCGCTCTTCCTTTGGCCGTCGTCGGCGGGCTTGTCGCGCTTTATCTGTCGAAATCAGCGCTCGATATGTTCACAATGATAGGCTTCATAATGCTTCTTGGAATAGTTGCGAAAAACTCGATTATATTTGTCGATTACATACAGCAGCTTATGCGCAGAGGCAGAAGCGTCGATGCTGCGGTTGTGGAGGCCGGCAAAGTGAGATTGCGTCCGATACTTATGACTTCGTTTGCGCTTGCCGCGGGAATGCTTCC
>Ga0123357_10007498_pt1 | contig 13494 bp, 12 predicted proteins | sample TergutEmb28metaG_FD_89873 | JGI IMG/M metagenome (GOLD analysis project Ga0123357, IMG submission 89873) | Embiratermes neotenicus P4 segment gut microbial communities from Petit-Saut dam, French Guiana - Emb289 P4 | ecosystem: Host-associated > Arthropoda: Insects > Digestive system > Gut ...
CCAGTTAGTCGCAGACTCCTGAAGATGGTCGTATTAACGGCCGAAACATGTTGAGCATTGAATGAGTATTGAATATATAATAAAATAAGTGGCATCAAGTTGGTTTCTCTTTACTCAACTAACGAGATGAATAATGTTTACTGCGCTTTACGAACTGGGTCTTTATATGAATACGAAATGGATTGTCGAGTCGTGGATTGGGTTAATTTGACGCAGGATAGGGACCAGTGGTGTTATCTTGTAAAAATTTGAACTGGACTTGCCATTTTGTAAGATTTTGGGGGAATTTGACCTACTGAGCAGCTCCGAACTTCTCGAGAAGCTGCCTCTTCAAGAAAATGATTGTGACGATCTCCGACACTCAAGGCTAGAAATAATGAACATTGGTCGGTGTTATGCAACGCGGCTTTATGTTGCTGGCTTTTTCTCCGTATACCATTAAAGAATTGCAAGAAAAAAATAGAGCTGGAAATGTATGGAACACGGAAGACACGTGTAGGGTACCATTGGTTTTACTCCTTCTGAAAACTTGGGGGCAACACTGTTTGGTGACAAGTGGAGCCTCTGTGTACCCCGGCGGCTACTTTATGTTTTGATTATATCTTAAGGGATGTAATTTAAATGAGTACATTTGAGTGTCGAAGTGTGAAATCTCTTCTTTTATTAAGTTGCAGCTTAATTACATTTCATTAATTCTTATTTATTTTAATCGCGCTTTGCAAAAAGTACGAATTTTATCACCCTGTCTCAGGGCCAAGTTGCGTAATAACCGGCGCCACGTGCGATGTCATGAAGGTCGCATTGGGTCTACTAAAGCAAGGATACGAAAATATTCGCGAATGGGATGTAACACTTTGTCACTTTCTTAAGTGACAAAAGCGGTAAGACGCCGCCATCTGAGTACGATGAACGGGCTTTAGTCCTTGTGAGGTTGGTTGTGGGAACAGTGACATAAGGCAGTAGTGTCAGGATCTCCAGGAGGTGGGATGTGGGTATATGGACTGGATTGGGCTGGCTCAGGATAGAGGCAGGTGGCGGACGCTTGTGAGTGCAGTAATGAACCTTCGGGTTCCGTGAAATGCGGGGAATTCCTTGACTAGCTGCAAACCAGTTAGCTTCTCAAGAAGGACTCTGCACCATGGAGTAAGTAAGTAAATAAGTAGGTGTCCTCAGTCAACCTTCGTTCTACGAGATACTTTACAGGTCTGCTTACTGTAACCTTGGCTGAGTTTTGGGGAAGGCCCGACCAGCCACCAGTATGTTACCACAACATTGGTCGTTCGATGAGGCTTCATCTCTCACCTGGCACTTGGTGTGGCACAGGGTGAAATTTGCCCCTAGATGTCGAACGGAGGCAAATTAAAGTCAGTCCTCCAGCGTCCTAGGTGTGAATAATTCTTGCACATTAACCTTTTAAAGCCTACTGGTTACGTGCATCAAAATGTTTAACATTTAGGAATTTTACTTTCTGCCCAAACTGTGTTTATGTGTTGTGTATTTACCTCAGAACAAACAGCGACTTCTGCCGTATAAACTATCAACTGATTGGGTTTATAACCGAGATGAAAAGTGTTTACTACGCGGTACGAACTGGGCCTTTAAATAAAGCGGTCAGCGCTTCGTCTTTAAATGGTTAATGGTGTGTCTGTTCTGAGTGTGAACCACTTGGAAGGTTTAGGCGTAGATTGGAGAATGGTATTAAAGTAAATCTCAAAGAAGTAGAGTGGTAGTGCGTGGACTGGATGGATCTTGCTGGCATACAGGAATGAAAAACGTGGAAGTATGCAGTTCGGGAAATTCCATGTCTGTCGTCGTTGTTTTCGTCTAAAACACTGGAATATCCTGTAGCGTAGTTTTCTTAATGTTATGCTGCGCCGTTAAAAAAAGGCGCTCCTTGAAGTCCTTCACTTAATGAGGCGCTGTATGAAGACACCGGCACAATTACTCTTTTAATTTTATGATCGTAAGGGTTGTCATGTTGAGCCAGATATCGGAACAGAAAGTGACTGCGAAAGGGCTGACGTCAGTAAATGGGGGCATCTATGTAGGTAGGCTGGTTGTATGGTTGGGGGGAGGGGGGGTGACCGGAGGTCAATTCCTGGCACGGACAGAAAATGTTATTTTCGCTGTCCAGTCCGGACCGGATCTGGAGCCCACAACGTAAGGGTAAATTTGTTCCTATGCACTGTGTGAAGGAATATGGGGAGGTGGAGATCTAGCGCCACCTTTTCTTAACCTCAGCCCTAAAGGAGGTGAGTGGTCAGTCTCATGTGCCGACCGCTTTACCCTCTGGGAAAGAGCTCCGGTAACCCGTTGCGTAGGAGACTGGGTGGGCCTCACAGCCGGTCTGGACGCTTTGGTGAAGAGAAAAATGTCTTGCCTGTGTTGGGAATCGAATCACAGGTTCCCCGGTTATCCTTCCCTTAGCCTGGTCACCATTTGATGTTCACAATTTAACGTGCTGTGGCCGCATTCTCAGGGGTTAATGTGGTCGGAGTGTGGAACTACTTACTTTGAATCTTGTATCTCGTCATGGCGAGGTGATTATACATGTCGAAGTGCCGTAATGTGATTAGGTATTCATTTTGGGAGGGAGTTATGCATTCTATTTTAAAGAGACAGTAAACCTGCTAGGCAGTGCTAAACAAAGCTGTCCCTCTACTTAGTTATTTCAAGACCAGTGGTTACTTTATGTACCATCAAGTTAACAATCAGAAGTTCTGAATTCTGCCCACAGAGTGCACACGTGTTCTGTACGGATCTCAGAACAAACGACTGTTATTTATCTGTACAGCATTAGATGATATATTTTTATAACCAGTACGGAGTGTGTTTATTGAGCGGTGCGAGCTGAATATTTAAATGTATTTCAGGTTACTCTTCGCCTCCAAATAGTTAAAATTGTGTCATATCGTTTTACGTAATGCTGAAATTCTTGTAATACGATGGTTTGATATAGTGATGGCTCCAGTTTTTCGCTTACATAGTCGCCAGCGTATTCAGAATATTATTTCCTTTGCAGAAGAATCTTACGGTATTATTTCCTCTGGAATGTACGTAACGCTTGCACAAAACTGCATCTTTGAAGCACTGAAGCGGTCATGAATAAATCATTCGCTTGCAATGCAGTGGCTGACCTTGACTATGTCACGTTTTTCCGTACACGAAAAGAAAGATGCTCGTATCCGATTTGACGTCTGTATGTCGATCGTTAGATACAGTACACAGTATCGCGTTACTTTTATATGGTTGTTAAATGTGACGAGTGGATTGAAATTCAATACAATTCTGTCACTGGGGCAGATCGAGCGGGCACTTGCAAATGATAACAGACTGCAGACAGGAGGAAGCCTTGCATAGCGGAGTCCGGGTTTTCCATTTTTCGCAGCGGTGTAGCTATGGTTGCCGATCATCTGGGGTATGGTCTAATCTTAAAACATTTCTCCCATCGAAGATGAGACCACTACGTTTTTTGGAAACGCCGGGAACCGATTACCGACTGACATAACGTCTTATTCAAGAAGAACGGAAACGCCAATATCACTGGTACTTTATTTAATCAGTACACCAACAAGTGCACATATATTCCTTTAATGATCTAAAATTCACATTGAAACACTTAAAACGCTCCTACATGTTTCGATCATAGATCATCCTCAGGGAGCATACATTGTTCCTTGCTAAAGTTATATACAATATATACTCCCTGAGGATGATAGTATGATCGAAACATGTAGGGGCGGATCTGATGTTTATTGGGCCGTGCATCATTGTGATAACTGAAGAATAAAAAACCAACTAGATGCTACTTATTATTTTATTGTACTTCTTATAGGCTCAACATGTTTCGGGCACTACTATGCTTGATTACCACATTGGTCGTTTCGTCCTTGGTTTGCTGTGTGCTGGAGGTTAGGTGCGGTTAGGCTGCAGCCCGGACATTACTCCAGCCTAACCGCACCTAACCTCCAGCACACAGCAAACCAAGAACGAAACGACCAATGTGGTAATCAAGCATAGTAGTGCCCGAAACATGCTGAGCCTATAAGAAGTACAATAGAATAATAAGTGGCATCTAGTTGGTTTTTTATTCTTCAGTTATGTAGGAGCGTTTTAAGTGTTTTAATGTGAATTTTAGATCATTAAATGAATATATGTGCATTTGTTGGTGTGTTGATTAAATAAACTGCAGAATGCACGGTGCAACGAATAAGATAACTGGCAATGTTACCGTAAATGCTTAATACGAACCTGGAAAGAAGTGGCGGAAGTAACTCTGTGTCTCTGTTACTTGGTTGTAGCTATGAATGTTGAATAGTAATGCCATAGAGTTCGCTTGGTGCAGTTCCAATTGTTGCCTTCGCAGATTGAAGAGTGAGGACGGAATGGAAAATGTGTTTGAACCAGCCATGTGCCAAGGTTTGTCTGTGCCCAGTCGAAGTTATCGATGTATTAAGCCCAAATCTCTTCTTTGGATGTATAATTCTCTTGTCTTTAATTTCGTTTGGAAGCTGACAGTCGCTTAGCTGGTCGAAACCTTCTACGCCATGTATAGGATCTGACATTTCACTACTCTGTTGACAGCAGCCCGCCAGGACCACATGAATCCATTTCACACCGTAATTTCAGGCGTCGTTTACGATCTGTTTGTGACCTGTCGTCGGTGGATAAACCGTTTATCGAATTTTTACGAAACTGGGTGTGAGGGTTCTTTATACAATTTGTTAGCGCAAGCTTGATTTTCATGAAAGTCGGCACATTGACAGTCACACTTTACTCTATTTGAGGGCGTCTGTGAATTTCTGCTGGCACGTTTCTCGTTTGTTGACCGATAAGGGTGAAATATGGTACAGTATATCTGCACGTAATGTCGTTCAGCAGTTGGTATTTCGTGGCAACAGGTGCGGTGAAAGCCAAACTTGACCAAAGGGCGTAAGTGAGATTCTCCCCATCTCCCTATTTTCTGCCTCTTTTTTGTCCGATTCGGATAAATGTTGTTACAGGAGATGTTGACAAAATTGTATTGAGCGGTTATGAGGTTCACGAGAATTGGAGCATGGAAAGTCGTACTTTCCTTGTGGTAAAAGTTGTCCCTGTATACGCTATGGAGGCGAGTACGAGAGTGGAGGTGTGGCTCCATTCATTCCTAACCTCGGCACTAGATAGTGGCGAGTGAACATGAGGCTAGGTGGGCCCAAAAGTCGGTCTGAACGTTCTGGAGCAGAGAAAAATGTCTGCCCCTATCGGAATTCGAACTCCAGAAAGTCCAACCGTAGCCTGTGGGCATAAATGAACTTATATCTACTCGCGTACTCCAAAAAGTATAACATTTTGAAAGTAAAGGATGCCCTGATAAAGTGTTTGTACCACTAGACGGAGTACTGTGATGTTTTCACACCTCACGTCAAGATCTCTGCCAGGGTTCTTGGCTGACCTCTTGTATTCATTTATCTTTCACCCTTACATGCTACACGTTCCCTCTTCCAATCTTCCGTGAGTAGACCATTTCTTACATTAGAGGGGTGCATGTACTTGGTCGCTCATATTGAGGGAAGAAGGCAGGATGGGTCTACTGAGAATAGGGTGCTGAGGAGGATATTTGGGTCTAAGAGGGACAAGGAAACAGGGGAGTGGAGAAAACTACATATTGAGGAGCTTAATGATCTGTACTTCTCACCAAATATTATTCGGGTGACCAAATCGAGAAGCATGAGATGGGCGGAGCATGTAGCACTTATGGGGCGAGGAGAGGTGTATACAAGGGTTTGGTGGGGAAACCTAAGGGAAAGAGACCAATTGGAAGACCCTGGCGTAGATGGGAGGATAATATTAAAAATGGATCTTCAGGAAGTGGGATGTGGGGGCATGAACTGGATCGATCTGGCTCAGGTTAGGGACAGGTGGTGAGCACTTGTGAATGAGGTAATGAACCTTCGGGTTCCATACAATGCGGGGAATTTATTGACTAGCTAAGAACCTGGTAGTTTCTTAAGGACTCTGCTCCTTGGAGTAAGTAAGGAAGTTAATAAGTAAGTAAGTTAGTTATTTAGTTAGTAAGGGGTGTGCATGTTGTGCAGCCACGAAACCTTAAAATTGAATGCTATCATGAAGCACACAAAATCAGCCAAAAGGACTCTTTCCTAAACGTAGCCAACACGTGTCGGTTCCTGAGCTGTGCTATGTCTGATGATACTCGTTTCTTCAAGTGTAGCCTTGCTGATAGCAACGGACTAGAGACTTTGATGAATGTTATTCGTGATGATAATTTGGTTATCATCACGTTTTATGCTTTAAATTTGTGTTCTTGTGGTCCGAGCAGGGAGCCGCACTGGAAGCCGTGGCCTTGTACGCACGGCCGTTCGAGCCTGGCAGCTTGATGTGTGGATCGTAGTTCTTATGCAACTGGCTGTTATGCAACATAGTTTGTATTTGTTTCATGGTCCTTGGTTTGCAAACCCTGTATCATACGCACTGCACATAAAATTACATCTCAGTATTAACAATAAAGTGTAAAAAATGTAAAGGTTTCCCCTGCAACATGCCATGCAGGCACAGACTTGGAGTAGAAGTATAGCGTTATTCATTCCTTACCTCGGCACTAGAAAGAGATGGGTGGTAAACGCAACGCAACGGCCGCTTTACTCCCGGCTAAGAGCCCTGGTACGCAATGTACAGGAAGTTGTTTGAGCCTCGGGACCGGTCTGGACGGACGCGGAACATCTCGCCCCACCGGTGAACTGTGAAATGTATTTATTAAGAAAGGTCTTGAACATTTTACGCTATTAATTTCTAATTCCGATTCCTTGTCATTTTAATGGAGAAAATTGTAAAAGAGACCAAAATCACATTAACGAAAAAGTTAAGGGAAGATCAAATTTGGACTTGCTACTTAAAAATCTTTTGTCTTCCAGATAGTATGCCAACTTAAGTCACCTATTTAAGTAACACACCAACAAATGCACATATATAGTCTTTTAAAGACTATATATGTGCATTTGTTGGTGTGTTACTTAAATAAACTACAAAATGCACGGTGCAACGATAAAGATAGTACAGTCACCTATTTTATGATTAGGGTGTGAAACCGTCTCATGCAAGGGAAACACAGGTTGAATATGTTTCAGATCATGCTGCTGTTTAGGGTATTTGGACGTAAGATGGTGTAGTAGAGGATTCAGAAAAATATCTAGTGAAAACCCTCACAATTTTTATTTTTTACCTTGTTTTGTTCAGGCGATTTAAGAAGATGGGATTAGCATAACATACAGCACGCTTGGAGATACAGGAATTCATACATTTTGGAATAATATTAAAATGTGTGTGTTGGATTAATTTGGCTTAGGATAAAGCCCAGTGGCCATATATTTCTGAAAACAGCAATGAACTTTTGTGACCCATGAGAGGAGGGTAAGTTATTGACGTAATGAGCCCCTGTCCGCTTCTAAAGAAGAAGTTTGCTATTAAATTAGCGTCGCAATAGGAAAGCTGGATATCTTCGTGTTCTCTACCGTATGCATACAATTTACGCTCGACTTGTCATTCTCCCATGTGGATTCCATTCCCTTGTTCGTTTTGTAGTCTAATTTTACTGATCGCTGTCGTTGCCATGGCCGGCCTTTTTTAACTTTATTGCGTGAAGAAAGGTTTTCCTAATTCTCGTTCTTTCTCTCCGTGGTTTGTGTTCTGTTGTCGGACTTCTATTCACTCTCTTCTGCCGGTAAAAGTCTGTTCAGAAGTATAACTTAAGTGCTTATTACATTTCAGCCCATGCGTAAGTAAATAAACATTCCTTATTTAAATGATTTCGGTTGCCTTCGTTACGTTAGGCTACGTTTTCTGTTAGGTACGGGCTAAGGCCAAAAAAATAGTTTCCATAACTGAGATACCGCGTTTTCTGTGAGATAAAAGCTGAGACTGAGTAAAGAATTGAGCGTCGAGTAAATATCGCGACATACCACAATCAGATGGCAAAACACCGACAGTTAATATTAACGCTTGGTTTGCTCGAAAGACAAAGGCTGGAGTAGTGTCCAGGCTGCAGGCTGCAGCCTGCAGTCTGTACACTACTCCAGCCTAACCGCACCTAACCTCCAACCTACAGCAAACCAAGAACGAAACGACCAATGTGGTAATCAACATTATAGTCGTGAGCTCCTGATGATGGGTATAGTAGTGCCCGAAACATGTTGAGCGTATAAGAAGTACAATAAAATAATAAGTAGCATCTAGTTGGTTATTATTCTTCAATTATCACAATGATGCACGGTTCAACAAACATCAAACCCCACGGTGTTTGATCTTGGTGCTAGAATAGGCATCTCTTATTTTTAACTCTCAGTTCCTACATAATGTATAAATTATGCTGGCGAAAGAACGAAAATCATTAGGTTTGTAGCAGACACAATGCCGGGCTCTGAATATGTACAGGAGACTGAAACGCTGCCGACATCTCAGTTACTTCTTGTTCTTCAGTCATGTTAGTGACTTACTGCAACAGTTGGTAATACTGGCGAGTGTTTATCGATGGTTCTCATTAAAGGCATTTCACTTAGCGAAGTGAATGTTATGAGCATGTTTGCCGTGTGGAAAACATTATATAACCCATCCGAATGCCCGATTTTGTTTCCTTGTTTGTTTCGGTCGTGTTTTTAAGTTCGCAACTTTCTCTTCAGAAACAGTAGGCCATATTTCAAGTCTGAAACACTTTCGGACTCAGTTTAGTGCCTAGACCTATAACATGGCCACCAGATCGTATCCAAATGTCAAGTGACACGCGATTTGCAATGGAATACACTGCCAACAAGTAACTGAAATTGTCATGAATAGAGAGGGAGCATGTCCTCCATACGAGACCCCCCTTGTTCTAGCATCGTTAAGACGTTTTGTGTACCCTGCTATGCGGCAGCGACATACACACTGCTGCGATGCGGTGAAGCCTAGCTGAGCAATGCAGGCGATCTTGCAAGTTACTGGCTCGCTGGAGCAATTTAATAGAGGGGAATGTGTGAACGATGCATCACGAGTTTCAAATTCATGAAGGAATTAAGAACATATTAAATTAGGGAAATTCTTCCTGCTATTCAGCTCTGAAAATACGCACAGCCTACGAACATTTACGATGTCAGATGGCAGATATGAAGATAAAAGTTTGTGTTCTCTCTTTCCAATGCGTTCATGCCCTTTCTGGGGCTGCCACCTATCTTCCGATGCGATGGATACCGAGGGCTATTAATCTAGGTTAAAGCGGCTATAAATTTGAGAGAGGCCATCACGTTGTGTATTATCAAATTTGTATAGTACATTATGCATCGTCAATACACAACATACATCAAACAAGATGCAATAATTACAATTACGTGATATTTGGCTACATGTTTCGGCCGTGACCGGCCATCTTCAGGCCAACTAAGAACAACAATTAAGGTACAGTAATGTACATTAAGTAATATTTTTACTCTACCTTAATTGTTGTTCTTAGTTGGCCTGAAGATGGCCGGTCACGGCCGAAACATGTAGCCAAATATCACGTAATTGTAATTATTGCATCTTGTTTGATGTATGTTGTGTATTGACGGTGCATAATGTATTGTACAAAAAAATAGGTTAAAGCGGCCGTGGCATGAAGCTGATTATTCACCTTCGTCTAGTACCGAGTTTAATACTTGGTGATACGCGTCAGTTTCCTCGTGTGTCATTGTGCAGTGCTGAATTAAACACATGGGCAGCTTCACTGTACTTTTAACTTGTGTGTGTAAACGCTTGTACAGGGATGTACAAATCACTGGTGTCAGGTCACGCGTGCGACTGAACTTTGTCACGTGGCGCCTGAAATACGTGTATGTGGGCCCTACGTACGAACTTGCTTCGTGTCATCCGTCTGGTGCTTAGAATTTTGAGTTGCCTCCTCTGAGGGCATTCAAAAGGAAGTTGCAGCATCGTCAGATACGTAGTACATCACATTTTATAGTTCATTCAGTGTTTTTTGGTTGCATGTCACTGGTTGAGAAACACAGCTCTGACTTATGGAAGGCTCCCACAGAGCAGGAAGGTCTATTGGCCGTTGCCCTACACACTGTTGCGTATAAAGGAAAACAAAAGGAAGCGGTTGGACAACTACCCATCTAGTACAAGTTGTTACTGAAAGTGTAGATATGTTTTTTTTTTAATTTTTTTGTTCTAACGCAGTTCCACCAAGGTCAGGCTTTTTTTTTTACAAGTGGTTAGCGCTGTGGTTATGTAATCGTAATGGCTGTTCTGTACTGGCCACAGCAGTTGGAAGGGCGCCTCAGTTAAGCAGGAAGACAGACCCACTTGCACTGCACTGACTGCACACACTTTGCATATCCTCTGTTCCGAATATATATATATATATATATATATATATAAAGGTAAAGCAGTCCCGTTAAAGGCCCAGAGGGTTTCAGGAAGTTAAGATTCCCAGATTTCATGACAACAGCACAGGATAGTGGTAAGGTTGTCAGCCTTACGCACCGGCCGCCTTTACCCCCAGGAAATGTTCCTGGTACTCATATCTGTTAGAGACTGAGTCGACCCCAGGGCCATAGTGTGATCGGAGGGATTTCATGTCAATGAAAAATTCCAATGACTCCAGGTGGGATCGAACCAGCGACCTTCCGATTGTAGCACAGCACCTTAACCACTGTGCCACCGCGGTCCCCATATATATATATATATATATATATAAAAAATGGAACAGGTTATTGTCAAGCCTACTGCTGCTGTCAGCCTCGGCTAAAATTACAATCATGACCACATTGGAAGTTCTGTTAATCAGGAGGATGGCGTGTGGAGGGCTGGTGGGAAGTTGTAGTGCGAGATTAATGAAACGAGGAAGAGCGCCGGAAGTCAAAACGCGGAAATAGCCTAAAAATAAACTGACTCCGTGAACAGGGTCTTTTGTGAGAATCTGACAGGCATTCATCTAGTCAGACTGCGTGTTATCTTGCCGAACCCAAACATTCAGTACCATAATATCAAGACTCTGCAACTGAACCAAATCTCGAACCAATTGAATTCAGTTCACACCCTCATACCCTATCGCCATGAGATCGTTTTTCTTATTCCTCCATCTACGCTTACGTCTCCCAGATGCGCTATTTAGATTTAGAGATTAAAATTTTCTGTGCATTTCTCATCGCTCATAAAAGAAACGTGGGGAATATTAACAACAAGAATAAACTTTATCCTCGAAGTGGCGTAGGTAGTGCCTCTCTACTGTCAACTTGTGTGCGTGGTCGTACATTTCAGCATTATCGGAGGGCAGCTGAAGTATTGACTTTTTAAATTGTCTGAGAAAAATATGTGGTCAGGGTGTCTGCTCTGTCAATTCTCTTTGCATTTTTAACGCACTTTTTAGCGCGGCTTTTTCCAGGCCGTAATCGTTGTGATATACATTTTTTCATGAAATTGTCAGCTAAAATAAAAAAAAATGGAGGCAATTAAAATGCAGGACGCTATGTCTTTTCCTCGTTAAATGGGGACAACAAACGAAAGCAGCGAGAAGAACAGAAAATCTCTATTTTTGGGTACGGGACCAGCTGTAACTATGATTTATAATTAGCAGCACCTTGCCAAATTGTAAAATTACTTAATAATAAATATACTTGACGAGTTAAGTTATTGTTATACGTGTGATAGCACAGAAACAAATCCGTAAAAATCAATAATAATAATAAATATACTTGACGAGTTAAGTTATTGTTGTACGTGTGATAACACAGAAACAAATCCGTAAAAATCAATAATAATAAATAGACTTGACAAGTAAGTTATTGTTGTGCGTACGATAGCACAGAAACAAATCCGTAAAAATCAACATTATATTGCACCGAAATCTCTTTGTCACAAGAGGAGCAGTCAGACGCAACGTGTCTTCTTTTCTGTTTATAGTATGACTGGAATTTGTTCATTTGTTTTTGTTGCAGTTGGGGATCATCTATCGAGATATTAAGCTGGAAAATATTCTGCTGGACTCACAGGGTCATATCGTTCTTACGGACTTTGGTCTCAGCAAGGAATTTCTTCCACACGAGAAGGTAATTTACCTATCTGTCCACCTTATCTGTTGCCAAGGTTACCTGCAGGGGAGCTGGAAGGTATAGGGGACCTGAAATGAGCCACTGTATCAGATAGCAGCCAAGAGGTGCTTGAAACGGGTACGAACATTTCAGGCAATGCTTTTTATTCCCTAGACTGACAGAGGAGGGTTTAATGCAGAGCCAGAAATTCTTCGAATTTGATGAGATGATCTCAGAAGGAAAGAACTGTGTTAACTGTCACTGGGAGAATATAAAAAGGAGGTGGAGATGTGGTTTGGAGATCCAGTGGGTGGAAAGTAATGTTACTTTACTACTTATTTTGCTTTTGTATTTTGAACAGAGCCTTGTAGCGGGTTATTGTTGAAAGTTTTGTCAAGTATTTTTGATCAATGCAAAAACTTATATTATTCCAGAAAAATATACATATTTTGAAGGCAAACAAAGAAAACGTGTCCCGCAGTAGCGTAGTCGGTAGAGCGACACGCTATGGGCTGGACGGTCCGGGGATCGAATCTCTGTGGGGGTTAGATTTTCCGCACCCGTTCAGACCGGCCCAAGCACTGAAGTAGGCTACGCTGGCTCGCTTTGCAAGCATGCTCACAGTATCATAATTTGGAAACCTGTATTGTAGCATAAGAGATGCGAAGTGTTTGGGCAAGTTACATATTAAAGAATGAGGGACTTTATGAACTGTGCAAGTCATTTAGAACTTATTGTACTGAGATTAAAGAGTGTATGGTGGGTAGGACATGGTGAGAGAAATATATTGAGGATTTTGGTTGGGAAACCTGTTATTATGTGGGAACTCTGAAGAGTGACAAGGAGATGGTATCTTAGGGATTAGTGTGTTCTGAGAGTAGGAGATGGAAGCATTTGGGTCAGGGCTACGTTGAAGGATGGGTGGGATTCGGTATTGTTAGTATTGAGTCTTTGGTGTCTGCTAGCAGAGATTTGGCTGTTCATCAAACATTTAGTGTCAGTCAAATTTTGTGTTTAAAAACCTTGTAATTTTGTTCCCATGTGCAGGAGCAGCGAGCTTACTCATTCTGTGGTACAATCGAGTACATGGCCCCAGAAGTGGTTCGAGCGGGATCCACTGGTCATGATATTGTAAGTACATCGTAGTTTTGTAACGTAGAAATAGTTTTTTGATGCAACTGAAACCATTATTTATGGCCACAGAGGTTTCTGAGTAAAATTACTATAAAGTGACTGGAGGAAGTATGAAGCAGTATGACATATTGGCAGGAACTAATTTCAGCGAGGTAGACTTCGCATACTGAGTAGAGTAAATTGACAGATAATGTAGCTCAGCAATGAAATGAAGGTTGGGTTGGGTTGGGTTGGGTTGGGTTGGGGGGGGGGGGGGGCGCAGGGGGTATTACTAGGAAAAAGAAAAAAGGGGGGGGGGCCCTCAGCAAGTGTCACCCCCCAA
>Ga0123357_10007500_pt1 | contig 13494 bp, 9 predicted proteins | sample TergutEmb28metaG_FD_89873 | JGI IMG/M metagenome (GOLD analysis project Ga0123357, IMG submission 89873) | Embiratermes neotenicus P4 segment gut microbial communities from Petit-Saut dam, French Guiana - Emb289 P4 | ecosystem: Host-associated > Arthropoda: Insects > Digestive system > Gut ...
TAAACAGCCCTTGTTAAATATTCAGTTAAATGTGCATTACTTACAGGTTGAAATCTCGGCAGTTATGATTTATCATTAACATCACTGCTCCGAGCATGTAGTATGAAGAGGAATAATTGTAGTAAGAATCGGCCAGCAAGCTAGGACATATTTTTTCGATAATAAAATGACATATTTGTGGCACGGATGCTCGCAGATACTAGCGAACAATGACAAAGGAACTTAATCCTCGACGCCTAATTGTATGGGGATGTGACTGAAGGCCCTCACATGAACCATTTACCTGAGCGGCAGAAGAATGGAATTAATACTAGCGGTTTCAAGGCTATATTCGCAGGCCTATCCGAAATCCGTGCTTGAATACAATTTTCATCCATCGTGAATATCTTGACGCAGGTTTAAGCGACCGCATCCCTCTAGAGTTCTAAGTATCGTCCTGTCACAAGTCATTCTAAATGCACCGATATTTGTTACCAGCAGACTCAGGGGTAAAATAGTGACACGATTTTAAAATACTGTGGAAGGTGGTGCCATACATGAAGAGTTTCAGAAATTAACTGGTATTTTTCACTGAATGGGGTAAGGCTCAGTTCATCCACTTCATCACACTGCTCTTGACAACTATACATATAAATGTAAAGATGTAATTACTTTTATGCAGATGTGTGGTTATGTATTTTTTTGGGTATGGATAACTGAATTTTCTAAAGTTATTTCTGCACTCCCTCAAATTGAAAAACTTTTCATGATGACAAAAACTGCAGTAAAGTTTTGAAGGCTCATTAATCCATCCTCTCCAGACATGAGGTACTATGTATGCTTCAGCCAGACTAGATCCCTTTGGATCACATATTGTGACACACTTTTGTACACACAACCCAGAAACTAATAAAAACTACAAACTAGTGCCTGAAGAGGCTCACAACTGTATGTTGTTATTACAACAACAGGGACTTACGCTTGTTAACTCATGTAATCTAGAATTTTAACATTTAAGACCTTTAAGTCTTAATATTAATGATGAAGCAATGGTGAATAGTACATGTTGGACTTATGTTCCTTTGTTGTTTTTAACTCCCTGAGTATGACACCTTGGTGCCAGAACATGTACGTGTTGGCAGTTAACGCAAATTGTGTTTTATAATTTGTTTCACTGTATTTTACTTAGAGAAATTTGTTGGTTAATATACTGAATGTAAGTAAGTGCAAGGTATGAATAACATAACATCCATTCTCCAGCACTCAACACTGTATTAGAAACTGCAATATTCATTGTTGGCATTAATAGCATAATATGTAGGTCAATTATATATCAGCAAAACTTAAAACCCTCAATTTATTCTGCTTATGTTCACAACATAATAAGAAATGGATTATTTGGATTAATTCCTCTTCAATTAAAAGGACATTTAATCCTCAAAAGAAAGTTGTTTTAAGTTGGCTGGTATAAAACCCAGCAATTAATGTAGAAGTCTGTGTGTACACATTTTCATTAATAACGTTCATTGGAAATAACTAAAAACATCTTAAACAAAGTCAACACACAGTATGGGTACAAGTAATAAGTACCATGTTCACAGACCAACTGTCAAATTTTCATGTTGTCAGAGAAATATGTACATTACTGGCATCAAAATACTGCTTACAACATGTACACGTAGTTGTAGTATGCTGTATTAGTTGCATGCCCCATGTTCATGTTTTGCAATTTTTGTATTTGCTGTTATTTTTTCTTCTTACAAAAAAAACGCGCACGCGCGCTCGCTCGCACGCGCACGCGCTCGCTCACGCGCACACACACACGCACGCACGCACACACACACACACACAAATTCTTCTACTGTACATGTTGCTGCTTGTTTATTTTATTCCAACTCACTCTTGTAGCATTGCTGTGATCACTTGCTCGTTATCACACTTATACTTACACCAACCAACAAGTGAACATAGTAGTCTTACAAGAGTGACTTAAAATAAAAGAATGGAACACGAACACACATAGCAAGTAGTTGGCATGACAGTGAAACAAGAACAAAAATCTATCACAATACTGCACAACATGAACATGGGATGTATGATTAATACAACATACTATGACACAACAGCTACCAAGTCTGGGTTCCAGGATCATCAGACAGCAACAAATGACATCTGTTAACCAGTGCTAGAACTTTATCAGAGAAAATTTAGGAAAATTAGGGTTAAGTTATAGTACAAAAGTACTAGTACATCTATAACTTTCACAAAGTAACAGCTTTACAGGAATTCTTGACCGTGAACACTTTTACAGCCACACCCTTAATTTCAGGTAACAAAGAACTTTCTTGGTGGTTTTCCCTTGACAATAACTGTTACTAGCACCCAGATAATTTGTTGTTCAAAGAATTTTCTACAAATTGTATGGGCATTAACTTCCAATAGGATTCGCCACAGTTTAGGGTCAACAGTCTGCCAATACATGACAGAGGCACGTACATGTGAAGTACTCATATCAAAGTCACGAATAAATGGTGGTAAGAATGACTCTCAAACACATTCGTCACTACTACACTAATTAGGAAAAGTTTCTTCATTTTTGGGCGCCATATATGAATGAAGCATGCCAGGCTGACATTATTATTTCTGAAAATGTTATGCTTGCATCTTATGTTGTTATAAAAAACAAATATTTATCTTTGACAGTGCACATTATAGGTCACAGTACTGGTTCATTAAATCAAACACGGCCATTAACTTTTAGAGGATGACCACACACAGCAGCCAAAAAACAAATGCCACAACGCAAGAGGATTCTATAGCCATGGCCAATCCCCACTGCTGCCAGATATAAGCAACCAAAGGTACATTCTACAACCTTGTCATTAAATGATAATGGCTTGTACTTTTAGAAACAACAACAGAGAGAAATCATGTATTTAAACAGTCACCAAAATTCATGTTATATTACAGAATAATTACAGAACACTCCTTCAGCAAAATGCAGGGCTTGTGACTACCTGGGCAATTTGGGACATGTCATGCCATCTGTTGCACAGTGGAGCTTGGGACTTACTGCCCGGTTCCCCAATCTCACAATGCTGGATTTTACTTCAAGCTTCAGTTGCTGTAGCTGCATCTATAGAGGCACAGGACCATCATACAAACATCATATTCACATTTTCTACATTTCTGCCAGATCTTAATTTCTTACAGGTGTTCTGCGAAGCGTCAGTCAGAACACAGAAGAAATGAAGTCTTCTTGAACTGCTCTCCAACAGATTAAGGTGCGACATACCTTTCAAACATTGGTAACTATTTACCAGTTGACACGAAGTAACATCCCAGAAGACTTGTTTCTTTATCTACTGCCACTGAGTTTTAGAAGTACTGCTATCCTCTCTTCAACATTCTTCAGAAGAGGCGAAGGCCAAATTTTGTTGAGTACACAGTTAACAGAATGGTCACCTTCTGAGAAATGCTATCAGGATTGTTATTTATGGTTTGTTCTGGTCATCACCTTTTCAAAATAATGTGTAGGACTTTACGCACACAAGCTTAATATAAAAACCAGACAATGTACAAACCAGGGTACATGTCACTTTCATTCTTGCTATGATGTTTGATAACCTACTGTACACCTGCATCTACCACCGTTTACTCTTTCATTAAATAAAACTATTTCAACAATTTAAATTATAAAAATTGACACAACAGGTTGATGCAATTAGTGAAGCATCCAATTTTCCTTCAAGTTTACCTGGGTTTGCAACCAGAGCTAGTGCTGGCTATCCTGAGTGCTTGCATGCTTTCCTTCACCATTTTGACAGAAATGCCATAACAATAAGCCTACTGTCCCAACATGTATTTATTAATTTGCCGTTTGTTTAATGACGCTGCTGGTAACTCATATTAATATAAGGGTAACATCAAATATTAAATTCAACTGTGGTTGGACATAATCCAGCGGTACAAAATTTTACACGTAATTAACTATTTGAGCATCATGCTCTATTTGTATCACTTACATGCCAAACAAATACAACAGTATTCTGATTAATTAAAACTAAAATGTGAACTGTCCAATTTCACTACTACATGATTTAGATCTTAGAAATGGCTGATGATAGTGTTTAGAAGTTTTTGTTTGGATCCTGAAAACATCATAGTGACAATGCATAATACAATGGCATCAAAGTCTTTAAAAAGGACTTTATTCATTAATTAAGATGTCTAGGATCATGTGTGTTGGCTTACACTTCAAGGCAGTCCCAGTAGTATATAAATTTAATATCATATTAAATTGTAATCAGCAATGCTGTACTACAGAGGAATAACAGGTACAAAGGGTGTATATTCAAACTGTAATAATGAGGAGTCATTCACAGTGCTATATAAACCATGTAACAGCAGAGGATTGCGTGTCAGTAGTTACAGAAGTCTCTCAAAAAGTGATGTACAGACAGCCCAAATGGAGCATGAACATTCACAGGCACACATTTACACTTTCAACACAATACATTACAGTAATGTATAAAATATTTTTTCTCATTCATGGAAAGTCACCATCACACATTAAGAGATTTAAAATATTAAACCATCACACAAACTGGTATGGTTTTGTAGACAAGAGGTTTCCTGCATCACTGCATGCCCAGACCCATTCAGGCATTACCACTGGTTGGCTGGATCTGATCTGCAAAAAGAACACACCTGTCAGTCCAGTAGTCTAAACTATTCCTACTTTCCACTGCCATGAGCATTTTATCATATCTTGTGAATTTCAGCCTCACCAAGACTTCTTATAGCAGGATTACATAACACAAAGCCCCCATAATTTTGCATTTTCAGCGCAAGTCCCACAAAAGGTACTGTCCTCCTATCTCAGTTACATGACTGCAACTACTACATAAGCAGACAAATACAGACACCCGCAATGCTCTTACTGCAGAAACATACTGATATGTCCACAAACAATTTCACACACTGTCCTGATTAATGACATCAGCCTGGGCTTGCCAGTGTTACCCATTGTTGAAGACGGAGACTCTGTGAAATTAATCCCACTATCAGCTATCATGATTATTAATTAAACATAAAATTTAAACCCATAATGGTAAGAAAAGATGTGAGGTATGGGTCAACATCAACGCCCACACTAGACACAACTTGCAGCCATGTAACCTTTATCTAGGAGTTTCACAATCAGTCAATTTCAATGACGGTGACACTGACAGTTGCAGAAATCATGTTTGCCTACTTTCCTTCAGGGGAAAAATATGCCAATAAGGTGATAAAAACACATGATAATTATGCCACAAAAGGAGCCCAAGGTCATACCTTTTTAATTTCACGAGGTTAGTAATGACAGGTGGATGCATGAACTTGTGGGGTCGAAGTGGCACTAATGTCACTTACTAATTTATGGTCCTAAAAATATGCATGGTAAAAAGAGATACAGAAACCATGTACCTAACTATGGAAATTCTTCTGATGTACATGGAAAGACGACGGCTGTGTAGTATTTTCATTTACCTTTAAGTTTGACAGCAGAACCTAATGGATCATTATTGACACATTAGAAATATTTGTATCAATTATATATGAAACATGACAATAGTGCAAAATTTTGAAATCAGATCTGGCATTTATCACAACAGAATTATATAGTTCTTACCCAACAACAATTTGATGATGACAGTGATGGTGGCCACTGCTGCAGCTGCTTCTAGTGTTTATTGTTCATTAGATATCAAAGTCTATCACTTTGAGAAAGTAGTTTAAATTTACTGAAATAAGCGACAACTGACAACACAATACAGTACAATATAAATTAAAATTACAGCAACTCGAAAAACGATCATGCATACAGTGTTTCACTGCACACTAGTGGCCAAAATTAATGCTTCTAAAATTGTTCTTTATCATGAAACTGTTTATAGTCATACAGAAAAAAATTTAACAGGCAACTATGTATCAAAATATTTAGTAACACAGGAACTTGACTTTGGATAAAAAACACCAGTGATTAAGAAGGCATGGGCATTCAGATTACAGTCTTCAGGGATGTAGAGCAGAAACGGAATGTGATGGCACACGGAAACACACGGGTGGAGAAGTGAAGGGGAAAAAGGCGAATGGAGGGGGTAGCCAGCAGTCCTGCACTGTATCGGACACGGTCTATCCAGCATTACTACCGCTGATGCGCTCACCTCGGCTGCCAGCAGCCGACTGAACTGACACCCCCGCCGATATAAATGGACTCGTCCGTTTCGCTGGCAAACCAAATCTGGTTTCTGCGCGTGTGCCATCACGTTCCGTTTCTGCTCTAACACTGCGTACCTTAAAGTTTTCCATGTTTGACACACTTTAGGCAATTACTAACACAAGTTCAGCAAAATGCACATGGGCTCAAGAGAATTTTGTTGAATTTTTAGTAGTTAACACCTTGTAGTTTGGCAGATTGGTATCAATGTTTAGGAACATGTTGCATTTGTCTGCAGGGACCTCTTCTAAACCAGGAAATAAATGCAGTATAATGTAGACAGCGATGAAAAACTTTTGAGAAACTGGAGGTGTACAGACATATTTTACTGGGCCGGGATAGAGCAGTCGGTATAGCAACTTGCTACAGGCTAGGACAGTCCGGGGATTTAATTCTGGTGGGGGCGAGATTTTCCGCACCTGCTCAGACCGGCCCTTGGGCCTACCCAGCCTCCTACACAATGGGTACCGGGTCTTTCCCGGGGGTAAAGTGGTCGGCACGTGGCGTTGACCACCCACTCACATTTAGCGCCGAGGTTAAAGAAAGAGTAGAGCTATACCTCTACTTCCCCTAAGGGCCTTCGTGGCCTGTTCTAGGGAGAACTGTACCTTCATCTTTACAGACATATTTTGCAGATCAGTGTGTAGAGAAGTGAAGTGAAAATGACACCAGCATTGTGGGATTAGTGATCAAGAAAAGTGTGTGATCAGCAGCGGTGTGTAAATGCAATAAACAAAGAATACTGCATACTATGTGAGATTCCACAGTCTTGCAGTTGTTTAGTACGTGGTAATCCACCAGTTTCTACATAACACAAAACCATCCATCTATATATATCTCTATTCTGCATCTTCAAAACTAGATCACAGTCCAGTTACTAATATAAATCCAGGAATTCTTCAAAAACTATTCACCAACAGAAGAAACTCATAACCTATGAACTAAAAACTCACTAAGATATTATACCTTCCACCAGTCTACAATGAAAAGACAGAAGAACTTAAAACCAGGAAACTAATCTACAAAATCATGTAAGAGTAAAATTATGTCCCATGGTTAAATATCAACACAAAAAAACTTAAAATAGGTAACAGCCAGAATTCTCAAGGCATATACTGTTTAAGCTTTCATTTCGTCATATAAGCAGACTGGGCAGAGGAAGGTATTTTCCTTCTCTTTCTTTTTGTTTTCATTAGTTGGCACGTAGTGTTTATCGCTTGAGCAATGTGTGCATTGTTGAATGTAACTGTAGCTGCTTTATGCATCAGTTCAGTTCAGAGCAGTGACCACCATCGCCGTCGCCGTCGCCGTCGCCGTCGCCTCCACCGCCGCCACCACCACCACCACCACCACCACCACAACAATAATAATAATAATCTGGGAATTGCTAGACAGCATGTGTATCACACAACTTAATGTTCATCTTGGTGAGTAACTTGAGGTGTGCCTCCAATAACATGACTTCCATCATCATGTCCTACATGTATCTCTGTGATTTAACTATGTTGAGAAGAATCATTTTATGAACAATTAAGGGTAATTTTACATGCTCAAAGCTGCTGGAACACTGTCAATCCCACCAAAGTGTGAACATTCACAGTAATAGATTTTTCTTTATTGCTACATCTACAAAGATGACAGTGTGGATGCTACTGGTTTTAAAAGTTCCATTCTGTTTTTACGGTCACTTTACTTACCTTCTTGTTTGAAATCACAAAGCTGACCTGTGCATCATCCATCTGGTCCACTAATGACCTATAAGCACAAGAGCTATACACAGTGAAGGAGACATCACAAAAGGTGAAATTTTTTTCTTTCTGTCAATATTCAAAGCCACCATGATCACTTACACTCCTTTTGTCCTGAGTCATTCATAAAAAACATGTCACACTGCAATACAGTGAAGTATGTGACACTTATATTCGTAGTTGAAAATGCTGTCTGTACCTTGGATTATATGGCATCAGATGGTAGGATGACTGGTAAAAGATGAATAATCAGGAAGGATTCTGAGGAAGTGTTCAGGGCCTGATCAAGGAATCATCCCAGTGCTCATATGAGGGAACTAAAAAGAACTACAAAAATCAGTCTGTATAGCTGCTGTCACAGCCACAATTTGAACTAACTGCCTGCCAGATAAAAGCTGAAGTTACTACACCCTAATGTGATTCTCCTGAACTCCTTACTATAAAACATTGATCACCAATGAGCCCACTGTCCATCCTCCAGACAATGAATAATGAATGAATGACTGAAAGAATTAATTAAGATGCAGCATTTTTGCAAGGATGCTACACTTTTCCACTGTTACTACCCTGAAAAATCCTACCACTTTGTCCAACATAAATCCCACATGGACTGCCTTGGGAATCAACCCAGTCTCTGTGGTGAGAAGCTGGCAACACCTGCGACAGCAGAAGATATAAACAGAATGACAAGACTACATTAGTATGTGTGTGTGGACAGAGAGAGATGAAGTCACTGACTGAAATATACAGCCACACAGTACTATGTTGCCATGACTGTGGAAAATTGAAGAATGAAAATGTCACTAGCTACAAGTATGACAATGGGGACTACAGACAGAATGGTGTAGAGTATTTGAACCACCACACAAAAACAACTTGGGAACGAAAACTGCAAACTGTCAACATAGACTCCAGGCATTACTGTCATAACTACAGTAATGAGCCACCAGAGATTGCAAGGGGTGTCCAAAGTTAGAATGTTTTGCTGCCACAAAACTTGCTGTCAGTTATGCATGACCAATTCGTCTGTTCCCACATGGTGCATACAGGTTACAATGAATCTTAATAAAAATAATAGGATGGGTTGTAGACTTTCATTTGGGTTAATGACAAGCTTTTGTAAATATGGAACACAGCTGGATGCACAGTGGCAGGGATTGATGTTGCTGCACCTCATCTGTCTGTCTCCATGTGCTGGTGATATGATGCGTAGCACTTATTTCAGTAACCTTACTTTGAAGGTACAGAAATGCAAGGTTCTCCATGAACAACTAACAGGACCGATGTATGCATGTACGAATGCTTTAAAATTTCAACTGAAGCCAAAAGAGAATGCTGTTCCCAGTCGCTGAAATTATCCCATCAAACATACAAGCTCTCCTTTCTCAAATGACATTGCTTGACTGACTGGCCAAGAATTTCCTTGTGCAATAACTTATGGTGTTTTCAAGACCATAGCAATACCTATCTCACCATAATTAATTACGCATTCAGACCCAAAGTTATATGTATAGGTGCCATTCAATATTACCATAAAATTCAATAAATGTATGTATATTAGAAGATGTTTCATAAATAACTTCATTTCCTCTAGCCCAGTAGTTTTATTTTCATTCCAAGATTTGGGATATCTGTGAAGTAGCAAACACCTTGTATATTCATATGTTATGTTTCTTGCCTGCCTTCAGCTAGGCACAGTGTGGATGAATGATCCTCCATTTCTCCTATGCAATAAAAATTTGCACAGTGTAGGAAAGCTTCTCTGTTACAGCCATACTATAACCACAGAGGATATTAATGACAAAGTTTCCAGGCTTCTTAATGTTAGACTCTTTCTTAACATACCAGTACACACATGTAGTTGTATGTGGTCTTACTATATACAACTTTAGATCTAATGTCCATTATGGTGAAAATGATGAGCCACCCTGCTGCAGGCATTTCTCCTAATAAAGAGCAATTCTCTTACAAGATTTGCAGTTCTCAGCAGTGTTTCTGAAAATTCAAGTCTTCTGGGATGTTACACTATGTGAATTGGTAAACAGTTACTGACACGTCAAAAAACTGTAGTGGGGTCCATTGTCTGTGATAAGTACTCCAAGAAGTCTGCTTCTCAGGCTGCTTGACACTAAGGATGAAGGTTCTGTGAGTCCTTGAAACATTTACCAACTCACAAGGTATAACATCCAAGAACACACAAATTTTCAAAAATTTTCTTTCCGTCTATGATGACTCCTCAGACTAGCCTTGCATTAATGAAGAGCTCCATTTCTTCAAAAAGACTGCCCATATGGTAACTGACTTTACTGTCAGTGACAGTACATGATGAAAATAATTATAGAAACAGACCTACAGCTGCATATGGAACAAACCATTTCCAGCAGCACAAACCCAATGTTAACTGCAATTCATGAATCTAGAGGATGGATTTAAATGCAAATTGCATCTCTTGATGGCCCGAGTTTATCTGATTTTGCACGGACATATAAATGGGTACCATGCAAACACAGAGAGACCAGCATATGGCACATTAGGCCATTTTCCAGTAGATTTTAAACACCAGCATAAGTTCTGCTAGGACAATAAAGGTTGAACTACAACACATGGCTCCAACTCATGGGAAACTGGAACAGCAGAGATCAATGCCCTGCCTACCATCAAATAAAGCAAGTGTGAGTGGAGTCAGACGAAAAAAGTCCCCATATAGCCGCATTATGACAACTCAGATTATTTAGAACTTAAACCACTTACGTGGGAAAATAAATGAATACATTACCCACTGAAAGCTGTAATATATCTCTTCAGTTTGCTCCTGACATCTGCACTCAGTTCCTCATGAAGATGGAAACATTTGCCATTGAAAAAGTTGGGTAAATGTGGCAAAGGCATGTTGGCAGTACCAAGCCATTCTTCATCACTGTCCACATCTGTTTCATCATCATATGGATTAGCTGTCCTCACCCTGCCAGTACAAATCTTACGTAGTTCCACACTGTTTTATAGGCCTTCTTTGTCTAACAGAATATATACATATAGGCACATCCAAAAGTTACAGAACTCACTACTAAAACCAAGAATGACAAGTAGTACAGTGTTCCACCACCAGGAGCCACACCACTGCTATCTACTGAGCCAGTGTAGTGAGTTTTTTAGCCATAGTCCTCTGTGCCGCTTCTCAGTAGGTGTTTGCTGTTGTGCATGTTAAGTGTGTTCCATAACTCTCTAATGGTTGATCTGATGGAACAATGCACTTGTGTTAGCTTTGTTTCAAACTCAGGAAAACTGCACCAGAAATACATGAAATGCCCTAAACAGCATTCACTGACAATGCCATGGGAATAATACTTCTGAATCATTTCCGTGACTCAAATAAGGGGGAAGTTTTGTCAGGTCATCCCATCAAAGGTTTCACAGACAAAAATGTGCAGGAAGTTCACAAAATCATTAATAAAGAATGAAAGAGTACAATTTCAGGGATCAGTGGCAGGATAGGCCTCTCATATGGAACATGCCAGCAAATCCTAAGAGAGGGCTTGAACATGTGACAATTCTCCATGTTGTCTGTGTCTTGGATGCTCATTGATGAGCAGAAGCAGAACAATTTTTGGCCTCTAAAAACATGGTTGCGGCTCTCCACGCTCCTTATTTACCTTGTGATTTATTCTCATTTCCATGAATGAAATCGGAGTTACAAGGTCACTGATTCCAGCTGTCCCAGAAATTACTGATGTCTTACATGTGATAACAAAATGTCAATTCCAGCAGTGCTTTCAACAGTGGCAAAAACAATGGACACAATGCACAAACTTGAACAAAACGAGAAATAAAAAAGGTAACTGTATATTCCTTTACTGACTCAGGCCAGGAACTTTTGGATATGCCCTCATGCGTCAAATATTTAGTCCTAAGACACTCAGTAACCATATAAAAAAGAAGCATTATAATGTATGACGCTTGTTTCTTAATTTATTTAATGACACTTCCTCACTGTGTATGTTTATGATGTCAAATGATTGTAAATCATAAACCACAAAGTGGTTATGGCTTTTTCTTATTCATTCTGTGCTTTATAATAAGGAATCTACAATAATCAACCAACAAAATGCACACAGTAATTTACACATTCATAATTATATTAAAATACTGGAACTCCTACATGTTTTGAACCTTGTAGGTTCATACTCATGTGGTAAATAAAATAGTTCTATATAAAACATATCTATCTATTTTTCAGGTGGTTGAAGCTTGATCTCTTGTGTAGAAAAACATAGTAGTATAATGGAAGTATACTGTGTGGAATGGTTAAGCACATAAAGAAGACAGGAAGACTATTACACTGGAAATTACAAATAAAAACATTAAAAAGATTAAAATATGTAACCATCATATAATAATATTGTTCTGTACAGAATGGATACATCATAAAATAAAATGGAACCTTATTTCACTAGAAGTTAATAATACACCATATATCCAAGGTCAACAACTCCCCCTATAAACTCTTCAAAAGCTTAATCTTCAAATACAACAAAAACCAAACAACCCTATCCAATACGATAAAACAATCCAAAATTCTAAGAGGTGGACACCATTTCCACATTACAGCCCACTTGTATGTAAAATCACCAATTAATGCAAACTAATATCAACATTGCACTTAAAAGTAAGAATACTTAATATGAACCCCTGAAATGAAAAACACGTATCACAACAAATGAATATACAAAAAGTGGGATTTATGAACTGACATGTTCTGAATGTGCATGTTCTTTTTTTGGACAAACCAGTCATAATTTAAAACAAAGTTATCAGGAGCACATATGGTATATAAAGAAAAATAACCCACTATCAGTATATTTTTACATATTCTAAATAATTTGCATGAGTATGAACCAATCAACAATAGTATGTCTCAACTCAAACAAGTATATAAGGGTCTGTCAATGAACGTCTTCGAATAATTCTATATTCAGTTACACCACTATCACAATGAACTCATTCCGGAGCAAAGCAGTTACACCACTATCACAATGAACTCATTCCGGAGCAAAGCCCAGGAGAAGGCAACCCAGTATAGCAACTTGAATTTGACTTTCAGTCACATCATGCAAGTACGTGACCCACATCCAAGCATCCTCCTCCTGAAAACCTCCCATACCGCACTACTGTAACAACCTCTATACACTGGTATGTACCTTGCAACCATCATTCTAAAAATTTATATTGTATAACTATTTTATATATTTTAATAAGTTTATATATTTTGACCATTTCATATTAACTTCTAGTAAAATAAGGTTCAATATTATTTTATATATGGAACAATCTCAAATACAGTAGAACCTCGATTTATCGTTTTTCAAGGGGTTGGAGAAAACAAATGATGAATGCGGGAAAACGATTAATCCGGGAAACCACTTTTTTTTAACAAAAAAAGTCGTACATTGTCTTTTGCTTCTTGGCAGAATTTTGCCTCAATTGAAAATATGACTTTTCAAGACTTAA
>Ga0123357_10007501_pt1 | contig 13493 bp, 11 predicted proteins | sample TergutEmb28metaG_FD_89873 | JGI IMG/M metagenome (GOLD analysis project Ga0123357, IMG submission 89873) | Embiratermes neotenicus P4 segment gut microbial communities from Petit-Saut dam, French Guiana - Emb289 P4 | ecosystem: Host-associated > Arthropoda: Insects > Digestive system > Gut ...
AGTCCTTCTTGAGAAGCTAACTGGTTTGCAGCTAGTCAAGAAATTCCCCGCATTTCACGGAACCCGAAGGTTCATTACCGCACTCACAAGCGTCCGCCACCTGTCTCTATCCTGGGCAAGCCCTACCCAGTCCATATACACACATCCCACCTCCTGGAGAACAGTTCTAATATTATCCGCCCATCTACGCCTAGGTCTCCCCAGTGGTCTCCTTCCCCCGGTTTTCCCACCAAGACCCTATACACCCCCCTCTCCTCACCCAAACGCGCCACATGCCCAGCCCATCTCATTCTTCTCGATTTTATCACCCGCACAATATTGGGTGAGGAGTACAAATCATTTAGCTCCGCGTTATGCAATCTCCTCCATTCCACCGTTACCTCGTCCCTCGTCCCACCTGAATATTAAAGATTCTATTTCGACCGAATAAACTTTCCTCAGACTCGTGTTTTTAGAATAAAATTTAATTATACAACAGCAATAATTTCGAATAGACAATTCCATAAAAAAAGCTCTTTGTTAAGAAAATAAGACTGTCACATATTTCGACCCACAAGGATCATCATCAGACGCCGATGTGTAGAAGGACAGCTGCTAACAATTAAAGATTTTCTTCCTTACGAAAGAGATGTCTTCCTTAAATCTTCTTATATTACAACTACATTATTGTATTAAAAATCACCTGCAGTCGCCTTATTTGTACTTAATGGGAATATATTGTGTATATTTGTGTTAATGAGATAATTTTTATGTCAGTTGTCTGTTTTTACTTCTACTTTTTTAAAAATAAATACTGTTATTGCTAGTATGAGATGGAGCTTCTCCTGTTTGAGTTTCCACACGTCCCTTAATCTTGATGTACAGTTGGCATGCCAGCGGAACCAGAAAAATGCACACGAACAACTTTAGATTAGGAACGAGAAGGAATGAAAGGTAGAGAGGAGAAAGTGAGATAGGTAGGTGTAGGTGCAATTATAAACAAAAACTGTATTTTGTGGAAGCGTAATAAGGAATTTAATATTTATCTTATCGTAAAATCCCGGACAGTGCACATTAATCCTTCAGGAAAGGGTATACGAAGTGAGGGTAAGACAGGGTAAAGTAAACTTCGAGGTTTTTAAGAGTGTAACAATAAAGAGTGACGTCTTGAGGGACGTGACGCAGCTTATTCTGGCAGAAGTGAACTGACGTTTCGGAGGAACATGCTGGGCCTTTCATCGGGCCAAATAATGGAAGATAACAGGGCGACAGGTTTCTATGAAAAGTCCATAGCTTTCCATCAGAATTTAAGAATTAATATATCAGAATACAGGTGTGTCAAATTCTTTGAAAAAGAGGAAGATGAAGTAGTGAGAAGTGTTGTGCAGCAGATGAACGAATTTCAGCACCATCGATACTGCATGCATTTTGCTATTAATATGACTATGACAGCTTTCGGGAGAATTTTAAATTGAAATTTATCTAAACAATAATTTAACAATTCATACCCTCCAACACAGTGAGCACACTACTGTCAGTTATTAAGGCCAAAGTATTAAGGCAGCTTACGGTAATAATCTTTGTTTAAATTTAAATGATACGAAACAAACAAGTTTATTAAATTTATTATTTTCCTTATATTAGAACATTAGTAAAGGGTTTAAAAATGTTAATTTTCTAGAACACATTAACAGAAAAAATATTCTTTCTGCGGAGAAAAGGTGCCTAATATTTTAACGCTAAATCGGATGGCATTTATATTTACCAGTGTGCACTAAAGGGTCATGCCATGAAGCAATCTAACTGAGCGGTCTCCAACTCATAAACCTGTTGTGGCAAGAGAATCTCCTAATTCAATTTTGGATTTATGCCAAGCGAAATGGGGCATTATTCTTCATTTATAGGATGGGGTAAAGGAAGGCGAGGGATCATTAAGCTTAATTCCGTTCCATGTATGAGACTACAAGACCAGATCGCACCTGATCCCCTGCCGACCTGAATAGAGACCAGATGAAGAATTGAATCTGAAGGTACCCGCCTTCAATAGAAAATGTTTTTATTGATTTTTTTGGGCGCGGAAAGTCGGAACACCTTGTGCAGCCAAAGCAATGAACATGGACTTTATTTAGGGTGGATTTAAAGCCCTGAATTACAATGTTAATTTTTTTTCGGATTTGTGAAATTTCTCTAAGCAACCTCAAGTTCTGGGGCTATGAAATTTAGAGCAAGTGTAGTGCAGTCTTTCTTATAATAAAACCAACTAGATGCACTAATTTCTCAAATTTATTTTTGGAATAAAACTCCACATGTTTCGGATAGTTCCCCTGTCCACCATCAGATGTTTTTCACGGTACACATAGCAAACCTGTATGACATGTACCATTGCTGTGTGTACAGTGAAAAACACCTGATGATGGACAGAGGAACTATCTGAAACATGTAGAGTTTTATTCCAAAATAAATTTGAAAAATTAGTGCATCTAGGTGGTTTCATTATAAGAATTTATCTCGATGCACGGCCCCCTGAACGCCAAATTTTGTAGTGCAGTGTTTCTGTAACAAGAACTTAGAAAGAAATAATTGAAAATATGTCCATAAGAAAAGAAATGTAAATTACTGGCAAACGCACAGCACTCATGAAACATATGTACCGAATGTCATACCAGCATAACTTGGAGTTGCTGAGAACATTTTACTGAAATTGATAAAGACGGCGGCGTTACAAGCATTAGATTTAGAGCCTCCATTCAAAGCAATCTGTAAATCGATTTCTTTTGTGTGCAGTATTTTGGGAGACTTCAGTATAAATTCCAATTCGTAAATTTCATACTGACAAAGAGAAACGTATATATGAGCGTGCTGTACACCACATATGTATGGTATCTATGTATGCATGGATTACAAAATGAAAGGTTTTGGTTAAGTAATATAACGCTTCTCCTTCCTTCATCATAAACTAGTTATCAAGCAGGCAACGTGCTGTCACAAATGACGTCCCAAAAGCAGAGTCATGGCAGTATTATCAGTAAAGTTAATATAGTGGAAATATCGCCAATTCCAGAAAATAATTATGACAGTGTAAACACTAAATAGTGTTCGAGGACAATTTTTCAGTTCACGTAACAAGACCAACAAATACACGTACGTAAAATGTGTTGTTATGCCATACTATTTTTCACCGAATTGTTTTAATAGCTTTCTCGACCATCCTCAGGGTAGCTTACAAGTATATTAGGAATCAAAACGGTCTATCAAAATGCATGGAACTCGATATTGCAAGGAATGTCTCAGATTTTCTACACGGCCACTGAATAGCATTTTGTCTACTATTATAATTCTAGGAAATACATTTTCTTTAAAAACACATAAAAAGAGGCTGCATTGTTTTACATAGTTAAGGTACGCCCTGTATCCTCTATTGAGGTGTGTGTGACGAGGAAGCTTCCTTTGTCACACTCAAGTCACTTGACACATACACCTCTACAGAGAATACAGGGTGTACATTAATTATATAAAACAATACAGCCAGTTTTAATGTTTTTTAAACCGTATTTCATCAAATTATAATAGTAAATAAGCTGATATTCAGTGGCTGTATAGAAAGTTTGAGACATTCTTTGTAACACTGAGTGGTTCACTTATGCATTTTGACAGACTGATTGGATCCCTAGTATTCTGGTTACTTACCCTGATGATGGTCGCAACAGCGGTCGAAACATGTTGGTAATGAATAATACGTGATAAACACGTTTGGCATACGTGAATTTGTAGGTCTTGTTACGTGATTTGAAACATCCCTTTAATGCACGGGTATGGAACGTGCTAAGTTCTGAGACAAGTTAATGACAAAATTTAAGTTAACACATTTTTGCGTATTGTGTTTCCACTTAGATTTCTCTCCTTTGACATTCAGAGGACCGTGTATCGTGATATATTCTTATAATAAAAGCCAACGAAATGCACTATTTCTCAACTTTATTTGTTAAAGAACTGTAATAAATGAAGAATATACTTATAAATTTGAGTTGGGAAATCAGTCGTGCACAGACACGACAAGCTTTTGAATGCTGACAAGAGCGGTGCTCTGCACTTACAAATATGCGCAACTCAGACATTCATTCCCCTTTTGCCGTAAAGTAGCGGAGTCTATGAACTTTCAGTGAAGTTCCCCGTGGCAAACAGTGTAATGCACTGAAGAATACGACACACATGTTTAGATGTGTCAGCGGCCCTTCTCTATATAATCCACTGTAACTAGGCAAACGCCCTCATTCTCGTGGAAATTTTGGTTATACTTACTTGTTTGGTCACCATAAAGTATTGTTTTGACTTTTACGCTGAAGAAGAATTTATATTATGTGTACGAGACACAGACTTCTGCTGAGTATCCAAGGTAAGCTGTGTTGGACATGTTAGAAAACCGTTTTGAGTTAATTTACGCGAGTTGAGCAATTTTGGCGAACAACTATTTAGGAAAATTATTTAGACATTTATTTTAAATTTCCTGCATATATTGGGCTGTATAAAGGAAGGCAAGACGAGTATTTGGTCAACTACCAAATTCAAACCTTTTATTTGTTATATTGTGATTGTGTAAATTATGGTTGTTTGTATATCTTTATTATTAGTTTAATATTAAATATTTTGGGTTAATTATTAAATTCTACTGATATAATTGACGTACAGTTGGCCATTGATTGATGTCCCTGGAGTATTAGACAAGTAAACTGAGAAATATAGATGAGCGCATTTTGTATTTTACTTCGTTGTGTGGCAGAGCAATTTGTCAGATTCCCGACAGTCCAAATTTGGTTGGAATCTGGCTGGTGGCAGCACAAAAGTTAGTGACTTCGGCGCTGACGTTAATAGCTGCGACCCTTTAAATTACAGTGTCTTCAGGAGGCAGGTGCAGTTAGGCCAGAGTACCATCTCGGGAGGCATTTCAGAACTCTACTTGTTTCGGAATTACAGTCCATCATCAAGAGTCTTAATAATGTTTCACAGCAATTGGTATTTGTCATACTGGTTATGTTGACTGTCTGCTAGAGAGGTCAGAGTATTCCATCCCGACCTTGCTAGCAGACAGTCAACATAACTGGTATGAAAAATACAGTTGTTGTGAATACAGTAATAAAACTCTTGATGATGGAGAGTAAATCTGTCCGAAACAAGCAGAGTTCTTTAGCAAATAAAGTTGAGAAATGGTGCATCTCCTTGGCTTTTATTATAAGAATTTCTCTCCTTATCTGCGTATTGATCTCGTAACGAAGTTGCCAATAACTCATTTAAAATAGTTAGCGATATGTGTGTTGGTAGACATGGGAAACAAAGCGATCTTGGTCTACTTTAAGGAATAACCATGCCACTTGCCTGGAGGGTCTGCGAAAACCACGAAAATCATCAAAGAAGACATCAGGCACATGTGCCAAGATTATAACTCGGACCTGACGATTATGAAGCAGTTGACCGCAAGGTAATGTAGTTTAGCTTTCACGTTTGCAGTTGTATTTAAAAGTCCCGACCGTCGGGAATAGCTAAGCAGGTGAGTGGACTTCAAGTACATTCAATATGCAATGCACATGTGGGAAAATACTGTATATACGAGGTAAATATTCAATCGTAAATTGTATTTTTCCCCCTCCACTTCAATAATCACAACGTCACGATGACATAGGGTGGGAAGAGACCCGGAGCTCCACATACTCTTAAACTGAACACAAAATGGAACAATCAGAGTGACGCCCAATCGCTCCACTCCCAGAGGAAGAGACTGCTGTGCGATTTGGCTAGACGGCGAAGTGAATCCCATTGCCGGTCTGGAAGCTTTATAGAAGGGTAAGATCTCTTATTCCTTACGATACACATATAACGAATCCTGATCTTTCAGCCCTTAGCTTAGCGACTGAACGACAAACCTATAAATATAAAAATGACAAAGAAATTCCTAACGAAGCATTTTTAGTTGCAATTTTTTTTTTTAGTTAAGTCAGCACAAATATTTGGGAAGACCATGTCCCCTCCAACTGCTGACGAGACAGCACACGCCTCCGACACACCAGACCACATGGTGCCACCTTCCAGAATGGTCCACACAGCCACAATATCAAATATTCTTACGAATACAAAAGTTACGACCTTCGAGGTTCCTGTGATGACGAGTGCCAAGGGTAATGACATCCTCGGTGTAAGACTGTGTAAAAAGGTAAAGTGATCCCGTTACAGGCCCGGTGTGGCCCAGAGGGTGGGTAGAGGTATAGCTCTACTCTTCCATGACCGCGGTACTAGAAGGGGGTGAGTGGTCAGGTAAGACTGTGTAGCTTGTTAAATAGTTACCAGGGTGTGCGAAGAATATGCTGTTTCTTCTTACGAAACAGCAAGTTCAGAGACAATGATACCATCCGCCAAAGTGTAGGACGTCACAATATTAAACAAGTTAATCTTCAATCAACAGTTCTTAGAGCCGCTTTACAGCCGAGATTCTTCTAAGTATCCGGAACGCATATTCAGAAGTTTTAAAGAATTAGTCTGGGGAAACTCTTTTAATATTAATATCTAGCACATTTCGTATAACGGTCCCCCACAGTGCCTTCTAATTGAAGTGATACAGTTGACGGAATCTTTTAATTTCATTTAATAAAGTTTCTCTGGATCGGAATTCGTTTCCCATGTTGGAATCAGAGATTAGATGGACCCATTTCCTATTATGTTCAAGTTATAAAGAGTCACATTCCCGGTTTTCAGAATAATTTAATCGATTTAAAGGAGTCTGAATCAACGTGCACAATTCATTCCTTCCATTTTCCACATCAGACGAAGATGAAATAAACGGAAAAGTTTTTTTTTTTTTCGAGTCAGCAATTACGTCATGTCAGCAGTGGTACTGACGTCACTCATTACTGAAATCTATCCACAGGCCAGAGCATGGAACGCTGGAAGTCCTCCAGCCGGTAGCTGTAAATTTTATCTGCTGGAATTAGACGCCGTACAGTGCGGTAGAATTTTATTGAAGTTCCACAGTTTGGTACTGACTTTATTTTCAGAGAAGAACACTATTCTTTTTCCCTGAAGATTAAAATTGTAGCTTCCTGCAACAATCCTGCAAATTTCTGCCACAATACATGGCTTCACATCCCAGGAAACAGGAATTATCTTAAACACATAGTAAATTGTGTATCCACGTAACTTACACAGCTTAATACACCATTATTTTTCGGAAGAACGTGATATTTCCACTTGACCTTCCTTCTGATAATAGCCATTAACTGTACTGACCCAGCTAGGCTTATTGTAGCTCTGCTTATGTCTACAATTAAGAGAAATTCAACAGTTTACTGGCGTAACATCAACCAGTTTTCCCCTTTATCAGCAGTAATACCAGGCCAATATATTAATTGCATTTTGAAATTTCTGTAAGTGTTTTTGTCACTTATTGTTCTGTATAACCACAGATCAGTGCACAGATGCTGTATGACATAAAATAGCAGAATAGTGTTGCCTTTGGTTTGAAGCATCGTTTCAAAAATACAGGGACGGATGTACAGAATTTCAAGTCCTGTTATTCGTGAGGCCGAGTTCGTTTAAATTTCAAATATGTTGACGCAGCCGTCAGAGGCCTCTAGTGTTCACTGTCACGTGACTCGAGGCATTTACACAGAAGAGGCACAGATGCGGCACTTCAACATGGTGGCCCACTTGGAAAATGTGTCTGGTTCGGAATTCCGAGGACTTACCTGCCTTTTTGTGGACACGGCATTTGTGTGCAGCCGATATGCATCGACAGCTCGTGGAAATGTATGACAATGAAGCGATATCCAGACAACTCTTGGCCAAATGGTGCCGCACGTTTGTATCTGGCAGGGTCACTGTGACTGACGATAGGAGAAATAGGCACGAAGCTCCTCGCAGACAAATGTCAAAACTGCACGCGTCTAGAAACTCATTAAGATGGACAAAAGTGTAACTTAGTGGCTTATTGCATCTGACCTCGCTTTATCCTACTGCATTATACGGCATATCTTGGTGGATGTGTCGCAATAGGGTTAGGCCAGTACATGTGGATGTATCATGCGTTAACAGACCACAAAGAAGTACGAATGGTGGCCTTCCCAGTTTTCTGCAACGGTATGCAGTAGAGGGAGACAACTGCCTTCGTCGAGTATTTGCTGATGACGATAACACGTGGATCCACCATTTCACTGCCACCAATAAATGATTCAACATGGAGTGGAAACACCTCCATCTAACCCAGGAAGATTTATCGGGTGACACCATTTGCTGGCAAAGTGCTGACAACCATTATCTGGGGGTCATCGGATGTGCTACTGGTGGACGCACAGCTACCTCGCCACACCGAGAAGCTCGCGAAATACCTCCAGAAGAATATTTCCCCGTCTTCTAAGCGAGGCGATGGTGTGATTCTCCTCCATGATAACGTCCGAAAGGACACAGCACAAAGACTTTGAACTTGCTGCAAAATTTTGGTTGCGAAACGTTGGACCACTGCTTAACAGTACGGATTTTGGCCCCCCGGGGATTTGCATCTCTTTCCCGCCTTGAAGGAGCGCTTGTAAAGACATCGTGTCACCTGCAATGACGATGTTAGACACGCTACTAGCATGCAACATGGACACGCGTTTAGTGTCTCTAAAGGCCACATTTTTCACATGGACAAGCGCCTCAACCATCAAGGAGACTAAATTGAAGAATAGCGTGCCGGTGGTATTTTATTGTGTTGTCAGCTTCCAGTATCAAAACTTTGCTTTGGTTTATAAGTACTGTAAACGTATCTCTTAACCCATATATATATATATATATATATATACTTACAGAAACACTCACACATAATTTGGACCTAAGCATAAATCAGTGGTCAATATCAAACCCCGAAAACTTTACCTATAAGAAAAAAATCCCCGATTACTACTAGAAATTCTTTCGCAAATGAAAACGAAAGTTGTATAATGACAGAACCATACATATCCCTCTTTATTGTTTCTGTCATTTCCATTATAAAATTATCCTCAGAAGTTGCGTTGTAGCTGGTTCTGACACCGGCGACTGTAATACAGCCGACGTGAGCCGGGACTGATTTTCCCGTAAATCCAATGTGAAAATGGGGAAGGTAGATGCAGGCAATATATTCTGACCAAGAAAAAAATGTGTTCAAACGTAGAAAAACTTACAAGCAATAAGAAATGGCATGTAAATTTACGGAAAAAACACTTGCCCTTGAAAAGTAGGCTGCCCATCTGGATCATCATCTCCAATGTCCAACATTATTGGTGGATATGAAAGAACTTCTGAAGGATACTTGGAGAAACCAAGCACCGAATTCTGGCGAGAAAATGAACACTTTTTTCTCACTCAGAATCTCCTCATAGCAAACAAACAAGCAACATCGCAATTTCCTTCTACTATCTGCTCGTTCGAACCAATGATATCAAACACCTTGGTGCCAGCTTCAATGAACCCAAGCCCTGCAGTCAACTTCGCAACGGTCGTGTTTCTCTCCTTTGGCTCAAGATCAAACCCATCGCACTTTTTCAAGGGCGATTTGCTTCCGAATTTCAACAGCACTTTCGAGAGTGAGTTCCTGGTCGAGTTCAACAATTTGAAACCATCTTCAGCATCGCATGTACTGATATACGCGCTGGGCTTAGTATAATGTGTGGACCGGGTAGCTCAGTCGGTATAACGACTGGCTACGGGCTGGACGGTCCGGGGATCGAATCCCGGTGGGGAGCGAGATTTTCCGCACCTGTCCATACCGACCCTGGGGCCCACCCAGCCTCCTGTACAATGGGTACCGGGTTTTCCAGGGGATAAAGAGTGGCCGGGGTGTGACACTGACCCCCTTCTAGTGCCGTGGTCAAGAAAGACTAGAGCTATACCTCTACTCCCCCTTTGGGCTGTACGGCCTGTACAGAGCCCCAATGTCTGTACAAGGGTGCACTTTATCTTTTTAGAATTATGTGTCGGGGTTCAGAGGACGTAAGTGCGGAAGGAATTAATTCAGGGGCTGAATGTATCCTCTATTTTTCCGCATGCGTGACGTCAGTTTAAAACACAGTTTGAGTAGCACTAAAGTTCTCTATTTCTTCTGACTCTCTGAATACGTTAGATGCACTGGAAGTAACAAAGAACATTCCGTCCAAGCAAACTATATTATAAACAAATGACAAGGATATGGTAAAACAGAGGACTTCACAGTTGTGGTAAAACCATTATTAAAGGATAGACGTTCACCCTAAAACAGACTATGAAGGATCAGACGGGGAGTACAGGTATAGCTCTACATTTGCATTAACCTTGGCGCTAGACTGGAGTGGGTGGTCAACGCTACGTGCTGGCCGCTTTACCCTCGGGAAAGCGACCCGATACCCATTGTACAGGGGTTTGAGTGGGCCCCAGGAACGCTCTGGACCGTGGCGGAAAGTCTCACAACCACCGGGATTCGATGCAAGACCGTCCAGCCTGTAGCTATTCTTTATCCGTCTACGCTATCCTCGTCCATAAGGGATAGAACGGGAGCGTCATTAAAAGTCTGGCTAGCATATAGAGACTTATGTATAAAGCGAAGTACACCTTAATGGTGGGACTGGCAAGAGGGAATACAAATATATTGTTTTACCCTCAAGTGCAGAATCACAACCAATCACAAAAAAGCATACCCAGAACGAGAGGCTAACTCAAGACTAAAATCTGCAACGTCCTTTCCTCATAGTCAAGACAGAGCCTTAGCTCTGTACTCTATTGTACGTACTGGAGCTCGCACAGAACTGTACGTTAAATGTTAGCTTGCTGTGGGTGATTAATGCACGAGTATGCATACACTTTTTTATTGAATTAAACCGTCTTTACACATTAAAATTCAATAAAATTTGTCATATGTACACAGCGGGCTGGAAACAGTCCAATTCATGCAGACACTTTCTTACACGGGAGCCACAACTCACTGCCTCTTGTAAAAGAACGCCGATGTTAGGAAAAAGAATTGCACATTTCGAGACTTCGCAAAAGCAGCAACACTTATAAGAATAGTTCGGTTCACATTTTCTAAGCATAATTACATAAGGCATAAATAAAGCGTACTAAGAAGATATTTGTGCATGCTACTGGTGTCGTATGTATTATAGACTCTAAAATGTTTATATATTACACTTTATATCACACATTGTGCCCTAGTGTAATATCAGAAATACCAGAAATAGAAGATAGAATGTTCATTCCGCAACAGCAAAATTCTTGTAAACCAGCACAAAGAGAACGAATTAAGATTTAGATTTTCTGGAGAGTTCATATTATTTAAGGCAATGTAAGATTATGACACTGAGGGCAGAAAGTTCGCGGCTTGATATTCTCACTACAGGCATTCCCGGTCGAATTAAGGTAAGTAACGGAGAGCCAGGGTTAAACACTTTAAATGTCTTCTGGAGTTCCAAACTTAATCTCTAAAATGAGTTCTTAATTTTCCAACCTTTACCCTTCTTCCACCTAACTAGCAACAAACGGCCATGTGTCCGCGTACCAATTATTGTTCTTTGTGCGTTTAGTTGGTCTGCAGTTTCTTAATTAATTTTGGTCTAATTACGTAAGGCATGTAATTGCGAATACCTGAACAGAAAATTTATTTACTAGGTAGTTTTATGCGCGTTCGTAAAATTGCGAAAAGCGACTATTAGCTTCGTCACGTCTGTACGTCTGTCCTTCCGTACGCATGGAACAACTCCGCCCCTACTGGATGGATTTTCATAAAATATGATATTTAAAGATTTTTGGAAACTCTATCTACAAAATTCAAGTTTCATTAAAAGCTGACAAGAATACATGAAAAACAAAATTTATTTTTGATTATATGTCGCTAAATATGTATTAGAATGAGAAATATTTCAGACAAACTCTGTAGGGAAAATCAAAACACACATTTTACGATCAAAAAGTCTTTTTTTTCGAAAATCGTGGCGTTTATGAGATAAGGTGGAAAAACACTGCAGAGCCGGGTAGGTCATAGATGACAATATGACGCATTTGCATTGCATGTTGGATAACTAAAGCTACAAACACACACACTCAAAATACGTAATAGATGTTGCTTTTCCATTGCAACAATGTTTACACGAAAGCGCTTCAATGTTGCGTTATACGTTAAGTGCATGTGTAAAAAATTAGGTAGGGTCACGTATAAACCAACTGGAATTTCCGATTTGCAACTGGGATAGTCACGAAGAGATTATTTCAATTAATTTTGTATTCAGGGGTCCGTGCATCGTGAATCGCATTTCATAATTGTCCAACAAGATGCGAGTGTGTTCAGTTTATTATATTTCTGCAGGCAGTTCTACGTGTTTCGGGTGTTGACACCCATCATCAGGAGTCACAGCTGTACGAGCTCCTGATGATGGGTGTCAACACCCGAAACATGTAGTATAATAAACTGAATACAGTTGCATCTTGTTGGACAATTATAAAATTAGATTATTTCAAATTTTCTTCGATGACTGACAAAAACTACGAGATGCCTCAGTGAGGAGTCCTGTTGGCTGAAAGAGGCTTGGTTTACGTACCGAACACAAGAAACATAATCTCCTGAGCAATGTGCTTCATCACGAATTAATAAATATAAACTCTGCGAGTACAGTCGCATCTTGTTGGACAATTATAACATTAGATTATTTCAAATTTTCTTCAATGACTTACAAAAACTACGAGATGCCTCAGTGAGGAGTTCTGTTGGCTGAAAGAGGCTTGGTTTACGTACCGAACACAAGAAACATGATCTCCTGAGCAATATGCTTCATCACGAATTAATAAATATAAACTCTGCAAGTACGTGCAAAACAAGGTATTCAGCGATTGAAATTTGCATGTAAATATGTGTAGGTTCTGTCTTCCAAAATTAATCACAGCATAACGTTCCAGATCATGAGGCCATGTAAACAAAATTTCAAAATTCAGATCCTACTTCGCAGAAAGCACACAGGATCTCCTTTAGGCTACACAACGGAAGTTAATTTATTTATGAAAATTACAGTCTTATGGGAGGTGCAGCTCTGTGGTCTGGAACAAATATATACACGTTTCGCAGAAAACATTCTGCCTCTGTAGCCACGGTAAAAGGCAGTGCAGGAAGAATGCTTTCTGAGCACGAGAATATGTCTTCAGTGTCCACAAAGGTTAAAAATTTCTGTCTTTATATAACAGATATAATATATTCTACATTGTGAATAAAATTCCAACCAGATGCAAGAGTATGCAGATATTTATTTACTGCAAAGCTACTCTACATGTTCCGGGTGTCACAGCACCCATCATCAGGAGTACTAAAAACTGTAACCGCAGCCTCCGGTACAGGTCATACTACTGATACAGCTACTTCCCTCCAACGTGGCCTGATCGGCCACGTTGGAGGGAAGTAGCTGTATCAGTAGTATGACCTGTACCGGAGGCTGCGGTTACAGTTTTTAGTACTCCTGATGATGGGTGCTGTGACACCCGGAACATGTAGAGTAGCTTTG
>Ga0123357_10007503_pt1 | contig 13491 bp, 8 predicted proteins | sample TergutEmb28metaG_FD_89873 | JGI IMG/M metagenome (GOLD analysis project Ga0123357, IMG submission 89873) | Embiratermes neotenicus P4 segment gut microbial communities from Petit-Saut dam, French Guiana - Emb289 P4 | ecosystem: Host-associated > Arthropoda: Insects > Digestive system > Gut ...
AGTAACAGCTGTCAAAGTTTCAAACTTCTCTGGCCATTATCTCCGTAACCGTTCAACTTTGGATATAGGTGTTTTGGGTTATATCGGTATAGTTTAACATAAGGAACACTCTCCCGAAGTCTCTCACATTCCTCCTGGGACACCCTGTATATACACATCACCCCTTTCATCAACAGCCCGGCAATTATACTCAAGACCCAAACACCATCTCTAATTTCCTTTAAATCCACAGTACATGTATATAGCTCTTTGTTAATATGACTCCCGTGGTGCTTGTCGGCGTTTATGTTGGTCAGGATGACAAATGGTTTCTTATAAGGAATTTATAAGAGAATTTTGCAACTCTACAAAATAATTAAACAAAATTACGACATAACAGAGATCTCAAGGACAAAATGACGTCTATCATTACGATGGGTATAAAATTTCTTGCGTACGTTTAATGGAACAAGTGTCTGAAGACAGTACCTTATAAAAGTAAGAAAAATATTCTGTAATGTGAAAAGTACTCGAACGATTATTTATAGGTTCATTTCACAATTAATATAACTTAAATAAAGAAGGCCAGTCTTAAATTTCCTTTATCTCGAAGGGTTTGCTGAAACGTAGTACACATTTCGTACAACGATGTTCAAGCACAAAAGAAAGTAGCTGAACTTAACTGAAAGAACAAAACGTAAATTAATGAACAAAGTAGAAGGACGTAACATAAAACTGTGTCGAAAAAGATAATGACAAATTTTAAGAGGAATGACAGAAATAATAAACTGAAACAATAGAAAGAAGAAAACGATTGAAAACGGAACTTAAGAGATAAACATGAGTTGTAAGGGTACATTCTGTGGCTTTATTTTCCTTAAAGTGCTCTACTTATAAAGAAAAGCTATCAAACATTTTGAATTAACAAATACTCAGTAGTAGTCCACCATTTTGCTAATATTTTTAAGTTATTTCTGTATCCATAAATTGTTGTCAAATTAAATACAAAGTTTTGAGCAGTAGACGTATTGATGGTTCGAAATGTGCAGAAATAATTGTTTGTGTAATTTACAGGCAAATGTATTATCCGCCAATGTACAAAATTTCAAATTACTTCACGATTTTCAGCGATCTAAGAAAGAAATATATAAACATCTTATGTGGCTGCCTATTTATTTATAACTACATTCCACGTATAAAAGAAATTAATAGAACCTCCATATTTCTGGAAAATTCATCACACCGAAAACTTTTTCGGTCAGGTATAAATCGCTAATGTTTATTCTACGCCAATAAAGGGAGTGTCTCCCATTTTCTTTCTTACAGTACAAAACAATTTTTATAATTTCAGCTGTCTACCCCTGTTTTTGACATCGTCCATGTCATCTCCCAGACTTTGACATCTTTGGAAGTGGTCAAGGCCACTTTCTTCTGAGTCGCCGCACAGTAGGCACAATGGCGATGTCCCGTAATCCAATCCTGTCCAGGTGTCGCTGTAGGCAATCATCTCCAGTGATGAAAAGAAAATTGACAACGAACACACTTCTAGGTAGAACAGATGAGAATTTATTCTCCAATATTGTCTCCCAAGCTTTGTCTTGCACTTGTTGTTTGTGACATCTAATACTAGAAGCGCGCTCTTTATTGTAATATCTGCGACTGCCTGTTGGTAGGTGGTCGGCTCTTCAGGAGATGACCAATTTGACACATCTTTGGCTAGGCCTTCGACAATGTCGTTGCTGAGTATCCCACAGTCACTCGAAGCCCACTGAAAGACTAGCTGTCAACCCTTTGTGATTAACTGCCTGATTCCTTTCTTCGTTCTGTCTACAACTGAATGGTAGGGGGATGACGTGACTGGCCGGAACATGATGCTCCCTGTTAAACGGCCAACACAGGAAGTCGAACTAAACGATCCATAAAATCGCCAAGAATTCCAATTACTTACCGTAAGTGCAGGGGCAATGTTTGTTAAATAATTAATAAAATGATAAAAGATAAAAAGGTAGAGTGATTCCGTTACAGGCCCGGTGTGGCCCAGAGGGTAGGTAGAGGTTTAGCTCTACTCTTCTATGACCGCGCCACTAGAAGGGGATAGGTGGTCAGCAGCACGCCCCGGCCGCACTTTACCCCCGGCAAAGACCGGGTACCCATTTTACAGAAGGCTGGTTGGGTCCCAGGGCCGGTCTGGACGGGCGGAAAATCTCGTCCCCGGGATTCGATCCCGGACCATCCAGCCCGTAGTCAGTCGCTATACCGACTGAGCTACCCGGCCCACAATTAACACAATGATACTTTGTGCAAAGTAATGAATATTTTCGACCCACATAAAGAATTTTTATTTAAATTAAAGGAACAACAAAATATAAAACACAATCAGTACCAGTGGCCAATTATCAAATAATTTTTGTTGAAAGAAAGAGCACTTACACGGCGTGATTTCATTGTATCCAAAACTCTATAAATACTGCAAATTGTATATGACCAGCATTACGAAGATGAGAAATTATTCTTAAAATCTAATTGAAATATACCTAGGAAAAATAAGTTTTGTAGAAGTGGCGTTGTAGGAAAAAAAACATTAAAATTATTCTTCGTTAAAAGAGGGTATGTGCATGTAGATTACATTCAACACTTTTGGGACATGGCCCAGTGGCCTGTTTACGTAAAGCGATATAATCCTTGTTCGAAAAGTGAGAATTTTTTGAACAGCTGAGTTTGTATTACATTGTCCATAAGGACTCTGCTCCATGGAATAAAATTTTTCAGTAATGAAAACTTAATAAAGAGTCTAGTATTCTCAAAACTAACGTAGTTTTGTCACTATTTGCAGAATATTTTTGAGTGATGCAATTTTCTGTCTTGGTTGAAATGTTGCCGAAATTGATCAAAGGTGAAGAACCTAAGGAGCATGTGTGAGTCTCGTTACATTCCATTACGCTGCTTCAAATCGCATTTTGTGCTTTAAACACTCTATAAGGGAGCAGAATGAAGTAAGCCATTTGGATACAGAATATTTCTTGTTCTTATTCACTTTAATATTTGTTGCTGCACTGGGTTTGAAAAAAAAGTACATATCCTCATACAGCCGGAGAATTCAGCGAATAGACTTTTATCAGTTTCAGTTCTGTTAAAACTTTGCACTAGGTGAAGTATCTTAGAACAATGAATGATAACATCCAGCATCTTCTCACACCTGCTTAGATATATAAGTAGTCATTTAGAAGTTATTTGACTGAATTCAGTTCACACACCCCCTTTCTTTACCGAACCGTCTCCGTTCTAAGTGCGTTTTCAAAACGAGTCAGTGCACGTACTGAGAAACTACCCCAACTTTTGAGATAGGAACTCACAAAGATCTTTTGAGTAACAAGCTGCATGAACACATTATTTCTACTCTAGATCACAGCTTTATTTTTATAACAGGGAACTAGATTCGTTGATAACCAAATTGACAGAAACGAAGAGATGAATGGAGTGGTGTTTCAGGTCGGTGTCTTTTTATATGAGAGTCAATATGAAAACACAGACACCTGTCACAAACCACGATCTGACTTTGCCACCTGTGCGTCATCAATACTGTGCTGTTATTTCATCCGTTAATAACGCAGTTTGTTTCTGGAAATCCTCTGGGAATGAGGTTATGAGGGTCGACAGCTTATTCATATGTTTGAAATAACTGAATCGTGATTTCAAAATCCCCTCTGCTCGAGTGCAGTACCGGTATCATCCATGATGTCAAGAATGAAGTTTTCTGGCGGTGGCACGTTACAATAAACGTGGCCACTACGAAGTTCGTCCCGTTAAAATGGGCCTATTTCTATAAATGGATCTCGCGATCCAGACTAGCTCTTGAAAGCAATATGTTGGTCTTATTAATAGCGGATGAAATAAAGGCAGTCAATTTTTAAGTTGTGTTTTAAATAAAATTCAGGTGACGGACACTTGCCGTACAGTGATCATATTATAACATCATATACACAGTGCTCAAACTAAATATTCCGTTCTTTTGGAATGTGATGTTATGCCAGTTTATACCATTCCTTGATTCGTACTCTCTTGTTTGCGGATTAAAGCCCTTTGACTGCCAACATTCTACTACGCTAACACGTTACTTCTGACGTGAATATAATTTTTGATTTACGCCCACTCTTCTTTCAGGAATGCAACCAGAGCGGAAAACAAGGGCTGGATGTATTTCTAGGAAGGGACAGTAACAAAGTTCATAGATACAACAAATAAATAAAATAAACACCCAGTTCTCTAAATTACTTTCACGTGCGCCCTAACAGTAATTTTCAGGGAACTTCACAATTCACAGTTACTAATAACCGTCCCCACTCTCTAAGCTAATTTTTAATTTGTTTAATATAACAAGAGGATAAGATTAACTCAAAAACAGGTATTTTTAAAGGAAAATGCTACGGCCCTAGAAAACTAGAATTGTTTGATATAACATCTGACTGAAATCATAAAAACCATGGCCGCGACCGAATGTTTTCTGTGATATCATCCCCAGGTCCGGACTCATTGATTTCTAATGACCGAGGCCAAAATAACTGACAGATGTCAGCATTGCCATTACTTCAGGGTGCGAAGCTGCGTGGCTTCCTATCCTGAGTGCGACAGGTAATGCAGTTTGTTTGCAGCAGGGGTCCGAGTGCTTCAAATGTGTCACACTGCGTTAGGGTGAGAGAGTTGGTCAACTCTTTCCTTCCGCTTCGTTTACCTTACGTACAGCAGACCGTCAGGGCAAGATAAAGCCGCTACCCTTGCAGTACCAACAAAGTGAGAAGACTTGTTACAAAGTTAGTAACACAGATGATGGACGTGACGAAAATCTCTACATAGTGACAGAAGTTGAAGAATTGAACTAAGATGGACAAAACATATTTCAAGAAAGTGAAGATACAGCATTACAAAACAAAGGAGAAGCAGATAAAAAGAGCTTTTAATTTCAACAGGTGCTTCAGGCAAAGCACTTTTTTAAAACGGAGAGAGTCTATATTTTCACATAATCACATTTTCTGTAAACACATGTTTGTAGAATACTTTATTTTTAAAAATGTTCCTGCGTTTCTTTGTTTATGTGCAATGAAACGGAAGGATGTTTCAGAGAGATTGCTTGTGAAAGAAGTGAAATGGAGCTGTCCTGGGTAGTTTCGAAACAGGCACTTTATCCCATAATTTTCCTGGGAAATATAACGGAACCTACAAAAGGCCACATAATGGCTGTTATCAGTTCTGAGAATCTAAACCAGAGGCTTCCAAGAAGTAACAAGGAACACTACGACAGTCGGTAACACGCACGTAGTCTGCTTACAATGTTCGCAACACTGCCAACACACCTTCAACGGTGTCGGCTTCATCATCATGTCTTCTGCCAACCATTTTTTTTTTTGCACACGCATTTCTAGAGCCACAGGTACGTTGGCTCCGCATTACTAAGAGATATGTCGATTTAAAAACATCGAATAACATGGCAACCGACACTTCCGTTACTGACCCTACAGTGGCGGGTAGTGCCCAATATATTTGAAACACAGCACGGTGAAGAATTTTTTGACTTAAGAGAGACGGCATAACTGTAAAATAAAAAAATACGTAACTATCCTTCATAATTTACACTATTTAACAAATGGTTATCATTCGATTTAATGATCTATTGATTAAGTTAAGTGGGTGATATTAACATAAAATGTGTAAGTACCATGTCTTAGCCCTATTGCAAGAGAAACGATTTTATTATTCATATGAAAGGGGTTAATTCAGGTTTATTGTTAAAAATATAAGCTTTTCAGGAAGATACTGCGAGTAATGTTAGCAACATACAGAAACCAAAAATCACATTTTTAAAAATATAAGCCCAGATATTTGTTTCTTCCAACCAATGAAATTACGAATTTCATGAAATCACCAGGAGGTGTACTTCGAACATAAAAAATCCAAAACTTTGTGTCAAACCAATAAGGTATCTTCATTCTTAATATGCCGGGGATTCACAATCGGTATATGTGAAGCTTTGGAATGCACTGACCCAGAAAACTTTATTAAAGTACAGTCTTCTTTTGTTTTCTCTCCATTTATGAAATTAATTGTTTCTGTTGTATTAATACTGTATTAATTGGCGTAGCAATGATAAGTTAAAGATAATAGAGCACACTACTTCGTTAGTCTACATAAGTAATAATTATTAGTGATATTTCTCTTTTTCAACTCCCATTCAAGAGACGCTTGTCCAATCAACATTTTCGTCTATCACACAACTTTCCCAACTTTATATTTGGAGATCACATTGCGTAATAATTTTGAGTTTTATCCGATATTTTACTCACTGAAAATATGCATCTTCATCATTTTTCGAGGAGCAGTTTTGTTCATTTTCTGGCTCCCTTTTATATCCTGTGTCTACGTAAACGTACCAGATACTTCTTATTGTTACTTTATCCTTGTTGCGTTTTTAATGCTTTTGTATTCATGAGGAGTGACGCGGGCACATTCATATTTAGAGTCAATATGAGAGGGCTGAATTATCTCTTCCACTTTTATTGTGATAATAAACGTTTCTTTCCGCTTGTTAAGTGCCAATAATTCTTGTAGATATGCTGAAAGAGACTACTTTCCTTTGCCGGCATGCCAGATGTTTCAGAAGTCTCAAGGCAAGGCTGGAGGAACACAGCTATTATCTCGTACGGAGACATTACGAATCATTACACACGTTTCCACAGCCATGGGTTTTGGGTAACAGGCAGTGAATTCTGCAAGAATTCAGTCAATATTTTCAAGTACCTGAAAATCAATGTAAAAAAAATGTTTTTGTCCGATGTTAGTGTTCAAGCATTTTGGAAGGCTTTGGCCATGATTTTACAGGAAATTTTCATGAATTCTACTCAGTCACGTTTGATATTCGTTACTAATAAAAATCATCACTCGTACAGTTAATTTCCTTTGTATCATCCGAAAATCACTGCTACTAATGAAGCCAAAGCCTGTCCTAGTAGCTTCGCGGTCTAAGGCGTAGGTCTGCAGCCGCTCGCTTGATGAGATCGTGGGTTCGAAACCCGCCGGAGACGTGGATGTCTGTCTGTTGCGAGTGTTGTGTGTTGTCAGGTAGAGGTCTCTGCGTCGATCTGATCACTCGTCCAGAGGAGTCCTACCGAATGTGCTGCGTCGTTGTGTGTGATCTAGAAACCTCATGAATGAGGAGGCCATGGCCCGCGTTGGGCCGCAGCGCCACAAGAAAAAAAATGAAGCCAAAACTTGTTATGTATTTGACGCGTATGTGGCAGAAGAAGGTGACGTTTACGAGCGATTTCAGAGAGCTGCAGGATTTCTATTTCCATTTTTTAAAATGCACATTTGCTTGCTATTGACTTTTAAAACCAATATGCCGATATAAAAACCTGAAAGCTACTTCTCTTGCATGCGGCTGTACTAAAGATACTTCGCTAAGCTACTTGGAGGTGCATTGTCAAGCTTCTGATGCGCAAATGCCTGAGGCATTATCGGAAACCTGTGCGGTGATTAAGGTAGCCTTCCTTGACGAAGAAAAACATCTAACTTACCCTTTTTTAGAACCAAAGTAATAAAATTCCTTGTTGTGTAGGTTCGAACTGACAGTATCGTAAGGACTGTGTACGTATGTAGCGGGTCTTTTCCATACAAATAAATTCGCAATTGGAAAATTTGTTTCGTTGTTGCTCGATTGTATCCCGCCTTGCTAGAAACGGATTTACTCGCACGTGTAGGTACATGTGCAAATTCTAGCTGCTTCTCAAGAAACGCATAAACCCGGGCTTCACCTGCCATATTTTTTAATTTACTGAAAATAGTCGTTTATATTGTTTAAACTAAGGCAGTCTTGGAAAAGTCATCCAACAAAAATCCAAAGAATGGAGTTTCTAAATCGTAATATTCTCAGTGTGTTTGATTGATGTGGTTTCTGCAAATCGATTACGGGTAACAAAGGATTTCCAGAGCAAAATGGTTTCTCTTGATCACTAATAAATATTAGCAAACAAATCTTCAATGACCATAGCCCGAACTCGGACTAAGGTTTCTATATTGGGTGTTTTAATTAATTTGTACTAAATTGATTTTCATGTAACATGTGCTCCTGTGTACTTTTTGTGTTGTAATGTGCGGTTTTCAATAACAAAGCCCCTTAACCTGATTACGACTTTGGTGCTATAATATCTTATCCTATACAGCGAGTAATTAAACAGGCTAAACACAGCTTCTTACTGAAACAAGTATCTTTTAAATATCACTTTCTATACCAAGTCCAGTGTCCATATAACAACATAAAACTTCATAAAATCATGGAAGGGAATATTAAAGTACATTTTTCACGTTAAGGCGCGTATGGAAATATTTTCCGCATACTGAATGACATTCTCGCTAAGATATATACATTTAGTTTCTAAGTGAAAAGCAATTCGTACAAAATACAGGACCCCTACGTTATTTTACTAACCCGCCCCATTTACAATAAATCATTCCCTATTGAATTTAACATTAGAAGTATTTCTGTACCATGCCATCCATCCCTATCAGTGTTTTCGTACGGATTACTTCATGTACGAATTGATCCTATCACACTAAACCTCTATCATCTTATTCATCATGATTTCGTGTATAACCACAATAGATCTTGGCGCCGAATCTCTTCTGATATACAAAAGTGTGTTTACGTCAAAAATAATTTGTAAAAATACATTTTAAATTGTAATGCGCGTAGAGCTGCATTAATTAAAATCATTTTATACATTTGTGAGAGGTCCAGTTAAATTACAGATAAGTTAATTTCAACTTTTGCGGTATTTAAGCGTTTAGTAACTTGTGAGAATTCAGTTTCTTATGGCGGCAAGCAAGCAAGCTATCCCTCCACAAGCCCGGAGAGGCCCTGAGGGTTCCAGGAGGTTGAGTCGCCCAGATTTCAAGACAGTCGGCACATGAAGTTGGTAAGATCGTCAGCCCTACGCACCGGCTGTTTCTACTTCCACGAAATATCTCTGGTACTCATTTCCTGTTAGAGGCTGAATCGAAACCATGGTCGTAGTGAGACCTGAAAGATTACGTCAATGAAAAATTCCGGCGACATCTTATGCGGTAGGTAAGCATATTACTCTTCTCCATGACGTAACGCTTTGTAGTGTGCAGGTGTTCACCAAATCAGAATAAGGATAGTTGTCTATCATGCAGCACTTGGAAAGTTTATTGGAAATAAACTGTTCAATGTGTATAGAAATACATTTTAAATACAAGTCCTAATTTATTACTGAGTTCAGATGAATTCTAACAAGCATGTTAGGTTTGGCCAAAACAAGTTCGAAGAGTTCTTTAATACTCCGCCTTAACACAAGTCGAGCTTTAAGCTATAATTTTTTGATTAATGAAAGTATCCACATTTTTCAAGAAAAACTTGCATGGAAGATTGTAAGCAAATTATTTCTGCTTCCAGATCTAAATCAGATTTTTGTTTTACTTATATATAAAACATTAAAATAAAAGCGCAGTTTTATAATATATAATAATTTATTGTAATGAAATTTAGGCATATAACATCGAAAATACTGCCCTAATTAAAAATAGAAAAAGGAGAAAAAGTAAGGTCATACAAAATGGTGGCCCTATTATTTGGAAACCAAGCGATATACTGTCTTTAAAATGTAAGAAAAATGTATTACGCGTTTATTAGGCGATATTATTCTTTTAGTCGCATTTGGTTCACATTTTGAATTATATTCTTACGTAAGATTTAACATTTTGGTTCCTGCGGTTTATTTAAAAAAAAACTGTTCATTTTTATGACAATTTCTACTGCAATAACAACTCTTGTCTCTGAAGTATTGTCAAAAAGGATAATTTTTTTGTATTGTCCATGACAATGATTCATGTAGGAGTTTCTGAGGGAGATATCTCTTCATGGTATACAAGTTTTTAATAATAACTCAGTTTAATTTAATGTGATATGTGACCACAATCTGTCCCATGACAACGACTGTCTTTCAAGCTTCCAATAGTTATCAGCGATTTAAACCGGCCAAATGTAAATAAAATTCAGTTATCTGTAATATTTTTCATTCACCATTGTCGACGAAACGCAACTCCGTATCAGCTGTCATGCGTTACGCTACCACAGTGCGATGACGTGGGTTGTTTGTATCATCATGCTCACGTCGCCACAAAAATACAGTGGACTACTGTTATCTGTTGTTGCCAAGCAAAGAGTACTGTCAGAAAGCAAAATGAAGAAATTCAGGATAAAATTCCGAAGGCAAAGTCTGAGTTACGTTTTTCGTTTCTTTGTATAATCAGTAATGTGAATAATGCAAATTTGTAAGCAGGCCAATTGTGCATGGCATTTATAGGCCTATCGGTTTTTGAAATTTTATCACATGTGTTGTGTACATTAAGCTGTACTTTTGTAACAAATTAAATTTTTATTCCATAGACCAACAATCAGGGACGCGCATATTTTCCAAAAATCTAACAGCAATGTAAGACTTCTGGGCCCCAGAAAGGTGACATGAAGCAAGTTCCATACTGCGGATAAACAGATAATAAACGCCACCATACAAACATACAACGCCACAGCTGGGGTTTGTGCACCCCTGCATGCACTATTAGTGAAATTTCTCGAGTTTATATTATTCAGAGGTCAACTATCTTGTAATTTTAATGAGAAATAAATTCGTAACAAAATTACAATTCTTTCCGTCAATTATTAAAATCTGTACGCGTTATGTGGCTTATATCCAAAAAAATGTACAGTACAGAAACAGAAACAAAATAAATGTATACATTATAGAACGTTTCAAAGAATCGCCCACACACACACACACACACACACACATCTGTTCACGCGCCGCAGAAATACTGTACGTCGCTGAAATGTAATAAAGTGTTTCCTCAGCCATCTGCGGCCGTGGAGCGTGTCATGTAGCCTCTGCGAGTCAACGGCGATATAGTGAAATTCTATTTTTAAAAATAAATCTGAGCGAGGGATATTTTGACATTTCCAACGACGCATAAATGAGAGGGGCTGGCGGTGAATAGCTGTACAGAGAATTGCATATTTATGAGGAAAATCATACACGTCACATATCACATATACTCGGAAATAATCGAGCATCGGTGTTCAAAACTGTGAATAAAGAAGCATCGTACTCAATACCTTTCCAAGTTAGCCGGACTTGTAAGCTATAGTTTTGAATTTATTGTAATGATATTCATAACGTTACATGTATTACGTTTCTGACAAACGATAGGAATATTGGTGGCGAAGAAGTGCCAATCTGCCAGTGTCTGTGTGGACGGTGGCAGTGCTGTGTTTCAAGAAACTATTGGCAAAATTAAAAAAAAAATCAACTCACAATATCCTAAACCATCACCAGCCGAATTTTGTTTCGTGTTGTCGTTTACTGTAAGTTGTTTTCTTCAAGTTTTGTTTTCACTACTTCATCTAAGCCGATTCTGATGCCAACGGTATCTCTTATCTGACGGGTACCGGAAAGGTCTTATTCTGGGTAAAAGCGGACAGAGAATGAAACCGACCATTTGTTTCCACATAAGATTAGGTGTGGTTCTGGGGCTTCTCCCCATCACACTTCAGGTCGTAATTTTTTATGACACACAGAGAAAAATATGTATTCCTGTATATATTATGTCTCTGTTTTAGCTGGGGGAATTATAAATCTCAAGATTCAACATAACGACAAATAGTTGTATGCTTTAGGTTATCTCAAAATACGTAAAAGGAGCTATAGCAATAGAATAATAATAATAATAATAATAATAATAATAATAATAATAATAATAGCAGATCACACTTCCTGTTGTCTTGGAACTAATCCCGATTAAATCCGTTCAGCAGCCCCTAAAGTTGAAGGTAAAGTTCACCCTAGAACAAGCCACGAAGGCCCAGAAGGGGACTAGATGTATAGCTCTTCCTTCTTCCTTCATCCTCGATGCTAGATGGGCGTGGGTGGTCAACGCCACTTCCCGGCCGCTTTACTCCCCGGGAAAGAACCGGCGCCCATTGTGTAGGAGGCTGGTTGGGTCCCGGGACAGGTCTGGACAGGTGCGGAAATTCTCGCCCCCACCAGGATTCTTAGCAGGCTTTTCCACTACATATATGTTCTACTGAGAGACGTTTAATCTTTTTAAACCACCTATAGGATTCTTAACGTTTTCTAAATACGTACCCAGACCCATGACAATGATTTCTTAGTAGATGTTTATATCTTCTTACTAAACTTCTCTAAAGAAACAAATCATATGCAAAATTTCATTAAACTGTGACAACGACACAGCACTACATTCCGCAAGACGAGAACCTTCAGGAAACTCACTTTGCTAGCCGCAACCCTCTGTAACTGTATTTTAACCAATTTAATGGAAGCAATACACGTGTAGACTTCCAGCTTCATTTTGTGTATTTTTGTGTTCGTGTAGGATATGTTCATACACGTACATAGCACTAAAGGTTTTGTGAATGTACTGTACCACACTGACACACCGCGCCACGGTATAGAGTGATGAGTACTTCATTGTGTTCTGAGAAACTGCGTAAAATAATGGGAAGTACACTAAATTAAATAACTCACTTCCAGATTGAGGCCAGTGTGTACTCATATTGTTCAGCCACAAGAGCAAGTCTGTACTGACGCTACTACCTTCTCGTTCCTCTTTATTTAATGTGTAACCATAAAAGTGTAAGCTTCTGCCTTAAAAACCATTGAAGTGGCAACCACATATATTGTGTACATTGTTTACGTTCTAACATAATAAATATATAATATTTGTCGACATTGTCAATATGTTGTATACGATAAGCATATTGTCTGATTGCTGGTATGTTGCGTTCATTTGAATATAAGAATAAAAAACTAAATTAATCAATAAAAAAGTATACGGTATGTTCAAAAACGTAATTCTTCATTTAAAAATGATATCCAAGAGGAAAATACTTGAAGAATAAAAGACCAACTTGATGTTGAGCACATAAGAAGTGAAATAAAATAGCAAGTGACATCAAGTTGGTATTTTATTCTTCAACTATCGCAATGATCCACGGTCCAAAAAACATAAGGAAAACAGTTGAGTAAAGAAAGACCAACTTGATGTCACTTACTTTATTATTTCTTTACTTAATGCTCAACATGTTTCGGATGTTAATACATCCATCCTCAGGAGCTTGCGACTTTTGTGCTGAGTTATTTCATGGGTTGTATCGATCTGGTTCGATGTGTGTTGGAGTTACGTTGTGGTATGGCGTATCCGTGGTATGGCCTATCCGTATGCAGGTTGAAGCACTACGTGCTTCAACCTGCATACGGATACCACACCACTACAGCCATACCACAACGAAACTCCCAACACACATCGAACCAAATCAATGTAACCCTTGGAATAACTCAACACATAAGTCGCAAGCTCCTGAGGATGGATGTATTAACATCCGAAACATGTTGAGCATTAAGTAAAGAAATAATAAAGTAAGTGACA
>Ga0123357_10007504_pt1 | contig 13491 bp, 10 predicted proteins | sample TergutEmb28metaG_FD_89873 | JGI IMG/M metagenome (GOLD analysis project Ga0123357, IMG submission 89873) | Embiratermes neotenicus P4 segment gut microbial communities from Petit-Saut dam, French Guiana - Emb289 P4 | ecosystem: Host-associated > Arthropoda: Insects > Digestive system > Gut ...
ATTTCATTAAGGACAAAATATATTGGGAAGTTAATGTCAATATTCCCAATGATTGGAAGAGTGGTTTACATGAGGCTCTTGTATTGGATCCTGTCATAATTCTAATTATCCTCTTTTGAGCTAGAAAGACTTTTTTGCTTTCAGTTGAGTTTCCCCAGAATATAATACGATGGTCAAGTATCGAGTGAAAATACACGTGTTTTGTCATGAGGATATTTGCAACAAAAAACCTAATATGCTTATTTCCCTTCTGTAATGACATGTGGAATAATTTTTTGGGAAAGTTCAACAGTTTTATATCTCGAAAAATGTATAAGAATAATGGCAGGTGCTAAAGGGGAAGTCTCATGTAGGGTACTATTTAATAAATATAGTATTCTTCCACTTTCCATTGAATACTTAATTTCAATATTGTCATTATTTTGTAGACAACAAAGAAAAATTGCAAAAATGTTTGAATATACACAGTATACACATAAGACAGATTTGGCCCTTGTGTTCCTTTAGTAAATATCAGAAAAGGAGTTAACCATCCTGGAATCAGGTTATTCAATATTGTACACTATTGATGTTGGACATTCAACCCTTGCAGATGAGACCACTCTGCTGTTTCAAAATTGTCCAGTGATGCAGTACCCCATCCCAGAAAAATGAACACCTTAACAGCACTGCTGCAAAAGCTTAAACATTCACAGTTCTTTGAAGGTTTTCAACAATGGAACGTTTTGATATATCATGAAAAGTCCATTAAAAACATTGTTTTATTTTCAGTATTGGGAAGTTTTGATACATTGTGAAAATGTCCATTCAAAAATACTGTTTTATTTTCAACAATGGAAAATTTTGATATATCGTGAAAATGTCCATTCAAAAATATTGTTTTGTTTTCAGCAATGGAAAGTTTTGATATTTCGTGAAAATGTCCATTCAAAAATATTATTTTATAGTTTTCTTTAAAATGCTAGCACAGAAAGAGTTACTTAAGTAAGGTACAAAGTGAATAGAAGTTGTTCCCACGTGCATATCTCCATACAATGCATTATGTGACTGCATTCATTCAACTTCCTCACATTATTTTTATTTGTAGGTAGTAATTCCTTGTAAAATATTACAGCCGTAGTTGAAAGATGGCAACACAAGGGCTTGAAGAGCTTGAGGTCACACTTCGGAATGGTCTTTTGATAATACAGTTCAAGAGGCCTAGCAAGAAGAATGCATTTAATGCGAAGGTATTGTAATATGTCAGTATTGTTAAAGTTCTGGTGCTGGATGCAGTGAGTGATGAAAAGTGTATTTAGTATGTGTACTGATGAAACTCGGGGACTGCGGTAGCACAGGTTGGTTAAGGTGCTGTGCTACAAATCGGAGGGTCGCCGGTTCAATCCCAGCTGGAGTCAGTGGATTTTTTATTGACATAAAATTCTTCCGATCGCACTATGGCCCTGGGGTCGACTCAACCTCTAATAGAAATGAGTACCAGGAGTATTTCCTGGGGGTAAAGGCAGCTGGTGCATAAGGCTGACAACCTTTCCACCATCCTGTGCTGTTGTCATGAAATCTGGATACCTTAACTTCCTGGAACCCTCTGGGCCTCTCCAGGCCTGTAATGGGACTGCTTTACCTTTACTGATGAAACTAATACTTTGTTTTGTAGATGGGGCTGTTGATTAATTGATGGCCAGTTGCATTAATGTAAAATTACCACTATTATAAGAAGATAGTCACAGTTGTCATTCTTGATCCTCTCTCCTTCAGGTTGAATTTTATTACCCTGGCTGTTGTGTTAAGATTCTGACTAATACTGTTACTCTTTCCACATAAGGAATAGCTGGAGGTCTGCAGTATTGCATTTACATTAATTTTCGTGACATTTTACAATCATTGATTCATGTGGTAACATTTTCACATATCTCTCTACAATTCATTGAAGATTTAAGTTCAACTTTCACAGTTTTCAAGTTTCTTGGCTCTGAGCCAGTGCTTGTAGTGCATTATGTTATGTGGATATTGTTAATATTAGTACTTCTGCTAAAGAGTCAGGCAGTTTAACACTGCTATTACCGAAGTCTATATTTTAGTCCATTCAATCCAACCCATTCACAATTCTTACAATTTATCTCCCCCAGGATCATTCCCAATATTATTGTGTATATCCCATGTCCAAGAAATTACTTTCCTAATGCTTCCTTACTAAAATGTTGCATTTGTTTCTCTTATGCAGCCTGTCACATCATTTTTGATCATACGAGAAAATCTGTGTAAATTCTGCAGATGGCTCGGATAGCATAGTCGTTATAGCATCATGCTTTGGGCCAGATGGCCTGGGTATTGAATCCCAGTGTGGGGTGAGATTTTGCATGCCTGCAAGACTGGCTCCCTAGGACCACACAGCCTCCTGGACAGTGGGTACCTGGTGTGTACCGGGGGTAAAGCAGGTCAGGCATGGTGCTGACTGCTGTCTCCTTCTAATGCTGAGGTTGCGAAGGGGATGAAATCATACCTCCAACTCCCCTCTGTGTCTGCATGGGCATGTCATGGGGTTACCTTTACCTTTTATCTTATTCTGCAATACCCTTCATTCCTGAAGTTATCTCTTTTAGTTAAAGATATTTTTATCACCAGTTTCTTTTAGGTATTTGGGACTGAAAGATTTTCTTCAGACTTCAACCAAACTGCACACTAATATGGAATAACTAGCAGTACATTAGCCTTTGGTATTCTATGCTTTTCTGCACAATACTAACAGAGAAAAAAAATGTTACAGATGTATGATGGTCTCGCAAGGTTGCTTAATGAAGCTGCAGTGGATGATAGAGTGGTGATAACAGCTTTGACAGGTGTCGGTGACTGTTACAGCAGTGGCAATGACATGTCAGATGTACTGCAACGTTCTGCTGGTGGTGGTGATGTTGTTGATGGCATAAAGGAAAGCTGCAACAGAATCCGGTATGGGTTATAAAAACACAGCAATTCTGTTCTGTCACATTCAGACTATGGATTGATTTAGGAAATCTGAATCTGTCTGAGAACTGCGCTCTTCTGGGTTATTATGCAGCGTGTAGGGTAAGAAACCACTACTCGCTATGTAATAACCTAGAAGAGCGCAGTTCTCAGCTACTTTGTGGTGGAAGCCTGAAATCACTGAATCTGTCTTTCAGGAACTTCATTTCTGCATTCATTGATTTTCCCAAGATCCTTGTTGCTGTTGTTAATGGGCCTGCAGTTGGAATAGCAGTGACAACATTGGCTCTTTGTGATGTGGTTTATGCTTCAGATAAGGTACAGTCACAGGCTGCTTCCTACTGCCCTGAGAAGAAATATCATTGCTAGTGGCATGTACATTCTGTATGATCAGTATACTAATATGAATGACAGTTCATGGAATTCAGTTTACTGATGGGTATGTAATCACTTTATAAAGGTAAAGTCATGCCTGTGCACGCCATGAAGGCATGTGGCAGTGAAGGTGCATCTCTTCTCATTGTGAACTGTAGATCTAAATTGTGAATGGTTGGCTTCATGCCATGGCCACTTTATCCCTAAGGAAAAGGCCCTTGTAACCCATTTAATATGAGATTCTATGGGCCCCACAGCTGGTTTGAATGGTATGGTGTAGCGAGATCTCTTGCCCTGTCCATCCCGTAGCATAGTCTGTACACTAATTGACCTGCCCCGACCATGTAATTACATGACACTGTACATAGTGGTAGTGTAAGACAGTTGTTTGCTTATAATGTACAGTGAAAAGTCGTTTGTAATGGATTCAAAAGGATTGTGAATCGTGTCTTAGATTAATAATATTTCATTGTACTGCATGCCCCAAGCAAATTAGATCAACCATATTAAAGGTGATAAAAATTTATTTAAGTAAAACACCAACAAATGCATATATATAGTCTTTTATAATCTAAAATTTACATTAAAACACTTAAAAACTCCTACATGTTTCTGTAACTTTATTAAGGAACAAAGTATGCTCCCTGAGGATGATCGTATAATCGAAACATGTAGGAGCGTTTTAAGTATTTTAATGTAAATTTTAGATTACAATAGACTATATATGTGCATTTGTTGGTGTGTTACTTAAATAAACTACAAAATGCATGGTGCAACGATAAAGGTGATAATAGTTAAGTTTTCTTGAATTTACATTTGGGTTGTTGCATACCCATTCCATCAAGTATGTATTGAAGTTGCTGTTATGCATCTAAAATATGAATTGTTTGTTGGTGGATTGTGTGCACTCTGCACTTCAGGTATATGCCCCTTTACAATATTTTACATCTACATTTACACAGTGAAAGACTCACGGTCCATGTGGTGCCGACTGGAGAATTACAAATGAGGCGTTGTTTTTAAGTGTAAGCAACATAAGAATACAGGAAATGTACATATAACGTAACACTGAGGCATGGTCTTGCATCCATTGTTGCAGTGGAAAAGCAATAAGTATTACATATTGTGAGAGTGCGTGTAGCCTTAGTTATGCAGCATGCAATGTGCGCGTGCCATATTGAAATCTGTGGCTTGTCCTGCACTACTGTATTTTTCCACATTATATCATAAACAGCCCGATTTTCTAAAAAGAAAGTTACTGAATGTGATATATGTGTTTCGATTTCCTCTACAACTTTTGTGCAAAACATTTCTCATTCTAAGAAAAACTGAGCAAGATATGATAAAAAATATCAGCGGCCTTCATGTAAAGTACCCGTTATTCTTGTTTGCTTTTTGTGAAACTTGAATTTTCTGGACATTTAAAAAAAATACTCATATCAAATTTCATGAAAATCCATCCAGTAGGTGCTGAGTCATTCTGTGTGGATGAACAGACGTGATGAAGCTAATAGTCACTTTTCGCAATTTGGGAACACACCTAAAAAATCATATATGAGGTTCTTCTAGATCTCAAGATATAATACATTAGGTTTGATACATGTGCATAGAAGTCACACATATATACCGATTGTTATTTTTTTAATGATATTCCTTTGGTTTCTATAATTCTGGTTACAGAACAGATGCATACATTTGGTGTAATATGTAAGTTGTCCTCTGCAATGTTTCTACATACTAACACAGAATAGCTTCTATTCTTTTGGATTCAAATGTACCAAATAATGAAGAAATTAAGAAAAGCCTGAAGTAAGACTGTGTGGTGAAAGACATTTTGTTACAATTTTGTTTTAGGCTTATTTTCTTACGCCATTTACGAAACTTGGGCTTGTGGCAGAGGGCTGTTCTACGTACACATTTCCTCGGATTATGGGGCCAAGCAAGGTGCGTGTTTGCAAATACTTTTGTGCATGTAACTGATTTGCCCCAGTTTCAGATGCACTGAAAATATTTTGTAACTTATGAAGATTACTGTCGTCTGGCGTGTGACATGTTGTCGGGTGGGACAATACTGACTTTTCATAGGAACCTGCAGCCTCTGTCTTCTGGGGCACACATTCTTCACTGAATTTCAATTAATAGTGAAGTGTTCAAATGAAATCTCTGGTATTAGAACCTAAATGTTATACATTGTTAATGAAATGAACAGCCATTTTACATGAAAATGAGCCATTTCATTCCATTTCCCATCATCACAATTTTTTCCTCATGGGATTAACTTTATTTTCCCACTTCCTTCTCAATCTTGCAAGTAGTCACTTTAAAACAGAACTTTTCATCAAATTTTTGTATGTATCCAAGCAACATTTTGAACCAAATGTAACCTTTATTGACTACTGAAATAGTATCGGACATATTGGACAATTAGTAACGTGTATCGACATTCCCTCACACAATTTAAAGTTATGCAGTAACATACACAATTAAAAGAAGTAAAAAAGAAGAAAAATATTACACAGAAAAGAAAAATGAAATAAGAACATTTTTCAAATGCGCATTCAAATTTTCCTTGCTAGAATGAAAAGTGCAATGAGATGAAGGCGGTGGAAGAGTACTGTTGGGCAATAGCACAGACGATGGGGTGGTCATGCTTTGGTTGATCAGGTTCCAGTGTGCTGCAGTTTGGATTTCAGCTGCACTATCTTGTGTATCCACACATAGTCGACCATATGTATACTCAATTCTGACTTGCGCCAGACACATAACTATTGTCTAATTTGGGAGTATCTGTTACAGAATATATATTAGCCCACCAACATTCTTTATGTGTTTTCCTCCACAAAAGCTTCATGTCTAGCTCATCATAACCTCCATGATTCGATTATGCTAGTAATATCAGCTGAGTTATATGAAGTTCCTTGTTAACTAAACGTATCTAAACATGGATTTCAAGTGCCTGAAATGAAATTCTAAGGAAAATAGAATGATTTAGGAGAGATGAAGTAAGGGGCTGAAAAAGGATTAGAAACCTTGACACCGATAATCATTTTTGTGAATGAACCTAGTGATGATGTGTGGTTTTCCATTACAGGCTAGTGCTATGTTATACTTTGGTCATCAGATGGGTGCTCATGATGCTAAAGAAAGTGGCTTAGTTTCCCAGGTGTTCCCCCATTCCACATTTGAACAAGAGGTGTGGCATAAATTAGAACAATTTGCACAAATGCCAAAGCAGGTAATGCTCGATTTCTTTTTTAACACAAGATCACGGCCAAATATTTCTGTACTTCCTACAAATTCAGAAATCTAGGGCCAATGACTGAATTAGTTGTGTGATAGTAAGCACCACAACAACAATAACAACTACCCAACAGCAGCAACAGCATTATAATGACAACCACCACCATCAGTAATTTCTAACAAATTTCCTACAACAAAGCCTTTTCCATTCTTCTGTATCCACTTGCTTGTTCCCTGTTCTCTTTTTGATACCTACCCTCACTTGGTTACTTCACACTCTCCTTGGTCTCCTCAACTTACACTTAAACATAATTTTAATGCTTTCAAAGAAATGTGATTGCCATCTGTGTGTAACACATGTTTATATCAGTGTATTCTCTATTTGACTTACTTCCGCTTTAGTGTTTCTTTATTCAGATCTTGCCTGATGCCTTCCCTTCTGTCTTTTCTAATACCATCTGTAGATCATATGGACCAGATCTTTATTTTCTGAGTCTGTTTTAAGAAACAGAACATTGTTAATAAAGTCTGTTTTGTTTATTATCTTGACATGTACTGAAATATGTGCAGGTGACACTTCTTGCATAGTACATCAGAGATGATGTCTTACAATTGCAATCTGCAATTTTCTGTCCACAGCAGACACTTAACTTGTGTACCAATTTGTGGAGATGGTGTGGTTCAGTTCCTTTATCTCTTTACCCCTTTATGCTAAATGAAAAATAACTGAAAACTCTATTACTCCGTTCCTTATAATTAGCCATTTTTAGGCACTGCAGTAACAGGGCTGTTGTATATAATTTTAAATAGTGATGGCCATTGAATGTGGTGTTAAGATTGTCCTTCAGTGTTTGGTAGTTTCTAGGCATCAAGAATTTTCCTATTTTTATAGAATCTTAGAATTAGCTACCATGTTACTAAAGCTGGTCATCAGGTATTGTCCAAAGCCATTTTCAATCCACCTCATTTCTGCATAGCCTGTTCCTGTAAGATAATTTTAATACTATCGTTTTACAGTGCCTAGATCTTCTAAGCAGTCTCTTGTACAAGAATTTCAGAACTAAAATTATATGCATATCTCTTATCAGTCAATATGATATATGTATTGAGAGAGAACCAAAAAACATTTCATGTTTCATGCTTGCTATGTGCCTGGCCTGTCTCCCCCTCTGTTTTATTTAATCTTTATTAAGTTAAAATATATTCCTTTTTATTACATGTTTTAGTCAATGATGCATTCAAAACGTTTGATTCGTGCTTGCATCACTGAAGAGCTGCACAAAGCCAATGAAGCAGAATGCAAGGCGATAGAAGAGAGGATGCAGTCTGAAGAATGCTTCACAGCCATACTTCAGTTCTTCAGCAAGAGTAGTAAGATGTAAAACAGCGAAACCTTAAATTCACATTACTGGGGCAAAAGACATACTACATCTTTTTTTATCCAGACATTGCAATTTTCCAAAACAAAATACTCCGAACAGTTAATTGACATTATGTGATTCAGTAAGCAACGTTAATTTTTCTTAACCTTTCCCACATATCATCACCATGCAAATTTTCTGTAAGCAGTTGTCATCTGTTGATGTAAATCTTATCTCCATGGGCTTAGATCTCTTCATACAGAAGTAACTGATTTAGTGAAGAGCGGGCACTTTCAAATAACAGCAGAGTATACAGGCTTACTCTACATATAATACTGAATATTCCTACCCCACATTTATACCGGCATCACAACCTAGGTTAGCATAAAAGTTACTTATGATATATTCAGAGTTTCTTATAATTGTCCCTGAAGAAGTGAGATTTTAACTATTTTTGTGGAAATACGTGTATTTGTTAGTACACACTTTTTACTATAAACATCACATTGCATAATGGGTTTGTGGGTGTGGTAATTTTAATCATTCATTGGTCCAGATCTCAGTGAAGTAAATGTAACACAAATGGTGATCAGTTAATCAATGACATTAGTACAACTTTCAAGGGAAAGTATATAATACTTGAAATAATTGGGAACTATATGTACTGGTTTACAGTTATTGTTATGGTAATATTTTAAAGTAAGCCAGCAAAGAATGAAATTATTTTGTGTTTTAAGTTTTAGGTTGTTAATCTGTGCATTGCATTATATCAGTCTAGACCTTTTAGTTATGCTTTAATGGACAAACAGGACATTGCTGTCCTATTAAATGTACATCCTTTTTTCTGGAGAGGAAAACACTGTCCTGCAGTTGGCATGTAAATTGAACAGTGCTCTGACAGCAGCAGAAACCTGGGATTGAAAAGGCCATATGCCGAAAGCTAACACGTCAAACAGGGTTAATCTAATAGAGTGTTCTTTCCTATTGTTGGGTGTTCAGTTTTGTTACAAGGATGGTTTATGTGTAGACACTGTGGCTGTCTCATTTTAAGGCTGTGCAGTATTTTACAAGTCCTATGCATTACATTGTTTATGTATTACATATATTCTGTATTGTAATGTCCAAACTACTGGTAGTTCTGTATATAGAAAAATATTTTAAATTTATATCCCGCCCTACACCATCACAGTTGTTACTGATACCAGTATGTTTCTGTTCACCTGAATTAACAACAGATGGTTTCAGAAATTATGTCCTGGTACAAGTTATATGTCAAATGTACAGCTGAAACCCATTCGTGGTGCTACTGTGGCAGTGTGAGTGATGCAGCTGCATGTTTGGTTCAGCAGGCACACTGGCAGAATTATGCAGAACAGTGCAGCTGAGCTACTAGTTCAGATGACATCGCAGCGCACCTTGAAGATGGTAAATATGTCCAAAGAGGACCAGAGGAACAGTAAATGACCTCTTCTTCTGCATTTTAAATGATGCAATGATACAATCCATGGAAGCACTTACCATCGAGGATTTCAAAAGCTATGTACCAAGAACAAACATCATGGTACACTTACTGATGGTATCGTACTGCTGCACAACAGTGCTCATCTCCATGCGCCCTGGGAGGTGTTCAAACATTCTGCATATAGCCCTCATTTATTGTCACGTGAATTTCATGTTTTTGGATTGTACCAGAGAGCCCTTAAAAGGTTGTTTATCTGTTTTGGATGAGGGTGTGGAGAAGGCTGTCATACAGTGGCAGCAGGCCAAGGAATTCTTTGCGGATGGAATATGCTGACTTGTGCGTCACTAGGACCTCTGTCTCAGTACCTATGGAAATTTTTATGACTGTTGCAGTGCTTTCACCCATGAGCATCATTGAATGGGTTTCAGTTGTACATACCTCAGTGTAATAACTCCCGATAAAATATATATATATATATATATATATATATATATACTCAGCTTTACGCAGTAGTTACATTCCTGGAAAACTTCAAATGAGCATTCCAAAGAATGAAAACAACCAGTATATGAATACATATAAATGACAGTTTACAAACCAGAGATACATAAGAACTGCACTCTTCTGGCTCATTACAAATCAAGTACCACTACTCACTGTGTAATTACCCAGAAGAGTGCAGTTCTCAGCTACTGTGTGGCGGAAGCCTGAAATCATGCACAGAGACGCATAAATTGGGGTAAAATGAATTGTATGCAGACTTCTTATTTATGTAAAGCTGCCATTTCTGCACAAGTTTTCAGGTTTTTTTAGTGTTACAGCTGATGATTCCATTCATGTAAGGTATGACACTGCACCACTAGTTAAATGGTTCCCAATTTATTGAGACAAAACATCTTGGTCTCAATTTTAGGGGTCATGAAAATGAGACCACTACCTTGTCTTCAGATGCCAGGAATCGTTTACCCAATGACTCAGCACATCACACCCCACAAGAACAGAATTATGTGCCATATCTAATTCTTTCTGTGTGGAATATTTTGTGTGAAACATACTTTATATGTACATTTCCATGGTACCTAATAATTTGTATTATAGAAAGGCTTCCATTGATGGTTGACCCTGTTGAGATGATAGCAGACATCACAAAGACTCGGGTATTTTATATTAAATAATGTATATTTTCTTCACTATTGTTATCATTATTTACTGCCTTAACATACTGATTACTTTTAAGTTGCCAAGTAAAACAGTTGTAACTTACCTATGAATATTATGGGTGGAAAATCTAGATGGAGAGAGAGAGAAGGAATGCATGTACATTTTGAAGGGGTGAAGCTCTGTAGGGTGACTGTATGGAAGACTAAACTACAAGGAAATGGGAGTAGAAAACTGAGATGGTTGTTGTGGATTATGAAAACTTTTGTTTTTGTTTTAACCCTTCAATCTTGGCCTCTGTGCAATGCACAGACTTTTAATTCCTCACATGCTGCCACCATACGGATGTGTGTGCACTGTAGGGCACTGAAAATTCAAAACTCTTCCATCCTTGGCAGTAGTAGGAATATAAACTCCAGCATTACTGAAGGGTTAACGAACAAGGGATATGTACAGAGTTTCATGGCTGAGTGTATTTTGGAAGTCTGAGACTCCATTCTGCACCTGGTCACTGGCTGTCTTGACAGATTCTGTGTGGTTTTCCTCAGTACCTCCAGATATGTTTGGATTGTACTTTAAATGGGCCTTGGCCACTTCAGATTTTCTTGTACTCATTATTCACAATCACCCTACTGGCCTGTGGTTTACACATGTGAGAGAATAATTGTTGAATAAATTAAGAATCCAACTAGTACAATCAAACATGATGCCAGTTTATTGTCACAGCATTACTGTTTGTGACTGGCTCAAATTTCGGAATATGAATGTAACATTATGTGATGCACCACTGAGACGCAGTTCCTGCAAAACAGAAAACAAGTACTTGCTACAGGCATGATGCATTTTGTGACTGAAAAGGATTGTACAGTGTATGGGCATGAATGTTTTTCCTTCACACTACCAGGGATATGGTGTGTGTTGATTACCCACACTGCTGTGTTTTATGGCAAAATAAGCCAATTGTACAGACCCTGAAATTAGTTCCAGCGAATAACCAAAACTGGCAGGTTGTGATGGATATCGTAAAATTAGGCAAATGCTGTGGGAGAGTAACGAAGATAGCATAGTCAGGATAGTGACTAGGCTGTAGGCCAGAAGTGCTAGGAAGCACAGTTCAATTCCTGGCAGGGGTAAAAGGTATCACTCATCTTCAAAATGTCCAGACTGGCTCTGGGGCTCACCCAACCACCTATTCAATGGGTAGAAGGGGAATTCTGTCCAAGCATAAAGTGGTGGGGGGCATGAAGTTGATCACTTGCCTCCATCTAGTGCCAAGGTTAGGAATAAATGGAGTTACACATCTACTCCCCATATATCTTTCCACTGTTGGAAGAGATACCCCCCAGAATTGTTCCATATTGTATAACAGAATGAACGTATGCATTGTAAATTGATTTGAGAGGGTTAATGTTACTGATACGGATCATCGACCTAACGGCATAACATGCTGCACATAACTTTGGAATCATTTATTCAATATGGTTCTTATAAGGAATCATTTGCTCAATATGGTTCTTCCAATTTATATGGTTATCAATTTGTAAACCAAGAAATTTTGTATTCACTGTCTCTTCATTATATACTTTTCGTTATAACCAATATGTAATGTTGAATGTGATGAATTCTTTATTATGAATTTCATTATATTCTTTTTGTCTAAATGTGGGCCAGGTAGCTCAGTCAGTATAGCAACTGACTACGGGCTGGACAGTCAGAGATTGAATCCCAGTGGGGACAAGATTTTCCGCCTGTACAGACCAGCCCTGGGGCCTACCCATCCTCCTGTATAATTGGCACCGGGTCTTTCCCAGGGATAGAGGCAGCGGGGGCGTGAGGCTGACCCCCCCCACCCCCATCTAGTGCTGAAGGCCCTAGAAAGAGAGCTATACCTCTACTCACCCTATGGGCCTGCGTGGCCTATATAAAAAAAGGTGAAACCTAGTTTTTTATCTAAATTTCGGACTAAATTATTAGCAGCAAACTGTTTAATCATATGAGATAGAACTAAAAATTTGACACTGAACAGAAATCTTCAAAATTTCTGCTGGACATTATGACACTAATATCATCAGCAAATAATATTGTTTCTGATACAGAATTTATTCTCAGGGGGAGGACATATATATATATATTATGAACCTAGAGGCCTTAGAATTGTTCCTTGGGGAATTCCATGTTTCAGTTTACCCCAGTTAGAGAAAAAATTTTGAGTTGAATTAGGTGACTTTACTTCAACTTTCTGTCTTCTGTTCGTTAAATAGGACCTGAACCAATCTTCAGATACTCCTCTAATTCCACAGAAATGTAATATAGCTAACAAAATTTAATGATTTCATGCAATCAAAAGCCTTTGCCAAATCACAGAAAATTCTTCCAACATGCATTTTTTGGTTACTAGACTTGAATACAATATCTGTTAGTCTGAAGGCAGCATCTTCAGTTGATATCCCTTTCCTAAAGCCGTACTGTTCTGTGACCAGTTGGTTGTTAGTATGCAGGTGTTGGCTTAATGTACTGTGCATAGCATTCTAAAGTGCCTTAGGAATAACCATTACTAATGAGAGAGGCCTGTAATTTGTCATACTAGTTTTGTCTTTCTTGCACAGTGGTTTTAATACTGCAGTTTTAAGACATTCAGGAAAAATACCTGTATATAGTGAGTGACTGCTAATTTTTGAAAGGAAAATATTTAGAAGAATATATGGTTCTAAATATGAAAATGGGGAATGGAAAAGTTGGATGAATCGAGAACTAGAAGAGATGAGCAAAGGAGAAAATATAGTAAAATGGATAAAATGGCAAAGGATAAGTTGGTTAGGTCACCTAGAGAGAATGGAGGAGGATAGGATGCCCAAAAAGATCTTCACTCAAGAACTGGAAGGGACAAGAAGAAGGGGAAGACCCAGGAAAAGATGGAAAGAGGAAGTAGAAAGA
>Ga0123357_10007505_pt1 | contig 13490 bp, 10 predicted proteins | sample TergutEmb28metaG_FD_89873 | JGI IMG/M metagenome (GOLD analysis project Ga0123357, IMG submission 89873) | Embiratermes neotenicus P4 segment gut microbial communities from Petit-Saut dam, French Guiana - Emb289 P4 | ecosystem: Host-associated > Arthropoda: Insects > Digestive system > Gut ...
ATATACACACACACACATATATATATATATATATATATATATATATATATATATATATATATATATATATATAAATGACCAGTTCCAGTGGCCGCGCGGCCTAAAGCGTGGGTATTCGACCGCTCGCCTGGTGGGATTGAGGGTTCAAATCCCCCGCCGGGGGCGTGGATGTATGTCTGTTGTGAGTGTTGTGTGTTGTCAGGTAGAGGTCTCTGCGACGATCCGATCACTCGTCCAGAGGAGTCCCACCGACTGTGGTGTGTCGTTGTGTGTGATCTAGAAACCTCAAGAATGAAGAGGTCCTGGCCCGCTTTGGGCCGCAGCGCCACAGGAAAAAAATTGCATATAAATACAAAGGCTCGTACTATTGCTTGGTTGCTTGCGCGCGCGCACGCGCGTTTGTGTGTTGTTATTCGTAAAACGTGTTTTCCAGCCCATTTTCTGGTTGGCCAAAACACTGTGCCAGCAGGATCGGTAGATTAAATATCACTAAAAACAAACCACACGATTCTTAATTAGTTCCTTATGTCTGTCCAATAGCCTGTGTAACTAAGATGAACCCGTACGATATCTTGTAACTTCATTTTCAGTTATCCAAATAGTCAATTTGTAAAGATTCCACAGAAAATATGTGCATAGAATCTTGTTCCCATCCTTCCTAACCACATATCCAGCCCGTGAATCTCCTCATATTTCACTGTTCTGACACTACCAGGTCTCCTGTAGAACAGAGATTGCTTTTCATAGCCGGAATGAGCACTTCAAGAAAGCAGAATCGTCTGTCGATATGCAGCGCAGGTATCACCCTCTCTGCGGCCAGCAATCTGGCGAAAAAAGTGACGATGTTTATGAATCATAGCAAGAATATGGCGAGAATTTTAAGCGTCTTAAAGACTCGGAAGAAACTAGACAAAACACAGTGTATACCTAAGTGGAAGCGCGGGGCATCAGTCATGTTGTGCAGAATGCGGGAACAAACGGATCACATCTGTCAGGATGCCTCAGTGTCTTGACTCGCTGCCCAAGGAAAATTTCCCGTTAGTGTTCGTGCTGTGAAAGACGAGGCAGGCTTCTTAGTGGAGCGGTAATTAAAACAGCATCGCGGTATGCGTGCGATACATTGTGGAAGGGGAAGCCTGTATCCTGTACAGCGAAATACTTATCTTCGTCCATTTTATTTTTGAGAACGTATTTCGAAAATAAACTATTCATAGAGGTCGTCCATTGTGTTTTATTGTTTTTTAACTTTAGAACCATTGGCCTAGTCTTATACCAGAGATTTCAATTGCACAGTACACGCAGTAGCTTCAAAAAGTTCTCGGAATTCACTGGTATAACTTACAGGGATTGCTGCTTGAAGGAAGTTTCTGTCTCATAAGTTGACATTGATACCCTTCGTCGCGTTAGGGATGCGGTCAGAAGGAAATACACCGAAAAATGGGGAACCAACAGTTGGTTTCTCCTTTGTGACAATGCTGCAGCATACCGGCTGGTTTTGGTCAAACATTTCTTAGCCAATAACGATGTGACGGCACTGGAACCTCTCCCATACTCTCCTAACCTGGTTTAAGTTGATTTTTACCTGCTTCCTCGATAAAATCAGTAGTGGAGGGAAGGCGCTTTTGTGATGCTACTGACGTCATTAAGACTGCGGCGGGAGAGCTGAAAAGTCTTTTACAAAATGGCTTCCAGCAATGTTTCCAACACCTATACAGTCGCTGGCAGAATTGTATCGTTGCACGAGGAGTCTATTTTGAAGGAAATGTTGCTTAACCCTTTGATGCCTAATGACGACTATAGTGATCGTACCGCACCGCTAACCTCTAAACGTTGCATTTCATGTATTAATTCAACACATATAGGTACTGAATATTTTAAACATGGTATATACTCTCCGTTTTTTCCTCTTCAGAATGCAGTTTGTTTCATAAATCTAACATATTTGGTTCCTGTATTATTCACATTTTATATAGAGAGTGTGCTAAAATTAAAAAAAAAATAATTCCGGCGCCAAAAGGTTAAAATGATTGTATTCTATTTTTCAGAAATAAAGCGATTCCGGAAACATTTTGAAGCTACCAGATATTTTTATAGGTAGAAGAAGCGTTTATTTAATGCATGTATGCATTGATTCATGTATTTAGTCTCATTCTGTTTGGTGACTAAGCTACGCGCCAGGCGATCAGGGAGCTGGGTTTCGATTACCTCTTAGGGGCAGAGGGCTTTCTCGTCTCCAAAACCTCCCGACCGAACATGGAGCATACCCAGCGTCCCAGCCAAAGTTTGCCGTTCGCTCTTTCCCGTAAGTAAAGTGGCCGGAGCGTGTGAAGTTGACCACGCATTTCCGTCTGGTGCAGAAGTTAAGAATACGTGGTGCTATACCTCCATTCACCCGTACACCTTTATGGCGTGATGCATAAATATAGAATCACCTTTGTCTTATTACTGGTTTATCAAACACTGTTGCCAGTAGCTCATTCTACATAGGGCCGAATGTAAGGTTCGGCAATGAAAGTTTGTGGAAAGAAGTGGTCATGAACTAATTTTGGTTAATAATACCATTTAGTGACTTGTCTAGAAGGACTGGGAATCACAATAAACACCCTCTGGCAGGACAACCGCTTTCAGATAAATATTTTTTAAAACGAACTCTACCGAAGACGAAGCAGTATTCCTAGACTAACAACCGTGATGTAAAATTAGTGCACAGCGAATATGACATTAAATAGGAAGAGAAAAATCTCTTGTTTGTGTTGTTAAATATTCACTTTGATAGAACATGTTTAACTACGAACTGGCCTTAACGCTGACTACACTTTTTGTCCTATCAGCTTTTTTACGACGAAACCCAAAAAAACAGCGATAATTTTTGTAAAGTTTTTTAACTCTGAACCTATGACACTATTTTGATGTTTTGCTGACCGTGCATCTCAGTATAATCTTAGCAATTGACCAACTTAATGCACAAATTCTTGGTTTATAATAAGTTTATTATATTTATCTACAGGTTACGAGCACTATGTGCTCATCATAAGGGGTCAAATTGTATTATACAGCGTCTGGTATCATCACACTTGTAGGTGGCCGTCCGGTGCACAGGTCGAGAGGGGACTCTTGAGTCCTCTCTCAACCTGCGCACCGGACGGCCACCTACAAGTGTGACTATACCAGATGCTGTATAATACACTTTGACCTCCTGATGGTGAGCACAACAGTGCTCGTAACTTGTAGAGGATTATAATAAACTTATTATAAAACAAGAATTTGTGCATTAAGTTGGTCAATTGCTAAGCTAAGTCTACGATACTATGTCATTCGTCATATCATTTGAAAAACACTCCCAACAATTATAATATCTTAGGAACATTTACGTATATCTGTAACTTTTAACGTCCCTTTTTCAAAATGTAATTTAACGACGCTGTCAGTTGCCAATATAGCGTCGGTGATTGACGAATGACTGAGTATGGAGCGTAGGTCGAATGATAGTGACAGCGGAAGGTCGAAGTTCTTCGAGTAAATCCTATTCCAGTACCACTTTGTCCACCACAAATCCACATAGACTGGCCTGGGATCGCACCCGTGAGAGGACGGAGACAAACCGCCAGAACTGTTGCATGACAAACTTCTCTTCAAATACCAGTCTACATTCAAAACTGTTGGACCCGATACTGAATGGTACCCATATACCATTCAAAGCTACAAAGTTTGCTGGCATCGACTGTCGCGTGCAAGTAAGTAGCCTCCGTATTAGTCTTCTTTGCTAGTTTTGAGGCTTTCGCACCGATGTAGCTGGGGATTTCATTCTGCTAGGATATTTCGAAGCTTTAAGGTAAAGAAAGTATATTGCATGACTTCTGCCTTCCGACGCGGTACATATGACGTCTTCGCTCTACTGGCATGCTACGCAGCTTTGATTGGTAGTTAGGTACCGAAGTTTCGGGACACCTATGTGTCCAATCTTCAAGGGTCAAGCAGTCCAGTCTTCTTGGACTGAACTCTACGTGATTGGTGTACTTATACCTTATTTTACTGTCCAGTAGACAAGCGGTGGAACTATTTTTTGTTCTGGTCAGTAATATTCCATTCTTGCGTAAAATGCCTCGGTCATATATTTGTGTATATAAACACGCATACAAATATAATACATGTGTGTCTTTGGCGTATCTTACTTTCTGCTAGTCATTCATACGTACAAGTACACTTGTGAAGTTTAAATACGAGCCAATATAAAATAAGGATAATTTTTTCTACTGGTCTTTCTATTTCGTCGGATGTTACGCTGAGTGCGAATGAGCTGGTATATATGCGTGTGGTGTTACAAAACGAGCATGTAATTTACAGAGATTAAGAGGTTGTTTGAAGCCTTTAATGCTGAAGTGATTCATACAGTTGTACTTTAAAATATACCTTGTGGCCTCTTTGCCATGTGAAACGTCTTAATATTTAAAGAATAAAGTTAGTGTTTGTTCTTAGTGCTTGAACTTTCCGATTTTTTTTTTTTGCACGAAAATATAAAGGTAGAAGTAGTTACCCCGCGACATGCCTGTGCTGGCACAGAGGTTAGCTAGAGGTAAAGCTCCTGCCCATTCGCAAACTGGCACTAGAAGGAGGTTAGTGTTCAGCACGACGCTCCGGCCACTGTACCACGAGAAATACTCGGTACCCATTGTACAGAATTCTGGTACTAAATTACATGCACAACAAATTGTAACATTTATATCGATCGTATTTATTCTTGTTCTTATGTCCAAAATCCACAGTATGGTGTTAGTAAATTACTGTAGATGCTTCATAAATACACCATAACGCTCTTATAGGCTTGCATGCAGCAGCAGTGTTGAAGGGGGTGGTGTCTTATGGAAGAACTGAGAAACAAGTTCGAATTATGGGAACATTGTAATTAAAATGTAGGTATTGTAACAATAATTACACTTCAGCACACAGACTAACATATTGACTTTACTTAACTAAGTAGTTGTTAGTAACATGGCCGTACATCGAACATGTCATCGGGCGAGGGAATATTAAATTCGCGCAAGGTTAGTTGGCAACATTTACACGATTGTTATGGCATATGAAATGTACAGCCTTTCTCCCGCGAAAATGTCGGACACCCCAAGAACCGTAATGCCGCGTGCTAGATGATGAAGTTCAAAAAGTTGCATTACATCATCCATATCGACGTTTTCTGAAGAGACTTACCAAAGAAGGTGAAGTGTAATTTGTACCGGCTTTGAAAATCTGGTTCCGTAACTGTGAATCCCGGTTGTGATCCGTTATATCGAGCGGCTGACTTAACACCGACAGAATACAAGACCACTCACCGGTCTGGGGAGGAGCCAGGGGCACGTATATGCACTGGTAATATAGGGTACCATCTGATTGGCAGCTCGAGTTCACATGTGATTGCACTATTAACTGTGCGGTGTGCTCTCGTAACGAAAGAAGAAAGCAGTACGTAGAGAAGGAGAGAATAAGGGGCATAAATACACGATCTGAGGAAAGTGGTGCAACAGACGAAACTGACACCATGGAGCCGAGTCCTGGAGGAGGTGGTCCGGTCTGTTGTGGGACTCCAAAATATAATTGTGTTCTTCACAAAATCCTGTCTCGAGTCAACGTCTCAACCAAATCAATCAATCACACAACCCCACGTCCTCTTAACACCATTTAAATATCACCTCCCATCAAGACACTGTTATTCAAAGCGGTCTCTTTACATGTGGGATTTCGATCGAAATGTTTTATGTCTTTCTCACGTCTGCTGTGCATGCTGAAGTCTCACAAAGTAAGGTGAAGTGAAAAACCACACTTTTCTGACATACACAACACATTTCTTTCTTTTTTTTTTCTTGTGGCGCTTCGACCCGATTCCGGGTCATGGCCTACCCTTACGGGGCTTTACGATAGCACTCAGACACACCACACTCCGTAGATCTGCTCTGGACGAGTGATCAGCCCGACGCAGAGACCTCTACCTGACAACACACGACACTCACAAGAGACGGACATCCGTGCCTCCGGCGAGATTTGAACCCGCAATCCCAGAAAGCGAGCGGCCGCAGACCCACGCCTTAGATCGCGCGGCTACTGGGATAACCACACACAGTATATGTGCATATATAATTCATGCATTGAAGGATGACCTCAGTAACTAAAATTATATTATGTATGACGGAATAATTGCGAAATACTGAATTGGAAAGAATGCGCGGTGTTCTGATTTCAGGGAGGCCGAGATCCCAGCATTTACCTGGAGGAATTAAGGATTGAGGGAAAACGCAATGGTGGTGCAGGCAGGAGAGCTGCTCTGTAGGCCGAGAATTACATCCGAAACATCTGGAATTCGGGGTAGGTGTCCTGGACACTAAACATCAACAATCGATAGAACGTGGAGCTTCGTCTAACGAAGAACAGCATATTTTGTAATAACGACTTTTATCTGTCAAGTAATGAATTTTAGTGAGAGAGAGTGAGTGAGTGTTACTTGCGGGCCTTTTTCTTTATACTGTTACTTTGCTTTGTTTCTAATAAATCTTCTTATATTACACTTAATTGGTACAAAGAAGGTCGCCGTCCGTCCATAGCAGACAGTCGTTTTACTGCTTTGCGGTAATTGACACTGCTTTTTAAAAAGGAGCTAGCTGTCTGCCATTGAAACGCCGCTGGTGCTTTTAATTGGGACACTCGGTGGCGCAATTGTTTGAGGCACTGCTCTACAAGCCGGAACGTCGCGGGTTCGATTTCCGTTATTGTCATTGGGATTTTTCTTTGACATTATCCTCCTGGCTGCATAAATGAGTACCTGGAGTATTTCCTGGGGGGTAAAGTTGGCCGGTACGTGGGTCTGAGAACCTTATGATCTTCATGTGCCGAATGTCTCGAATTCTGGGAGCCTCAACCTCCTAGAACCCTCTGGGCATGTAAAAAGCCTGTTGAATGCTTTTAACTGAATTACTGAGAATTTGTTTGTAAAAAAATATACCCAGTAGTACAGGTATATTGCTCGGTTACATGTTATAGAAACAATATACATTCTGTGAAAGACTGACTTGTACAATGGTCAGCTCTCGATAGGGTAAAATTGTAATTACCTGCGAGTTATGAAACAATTCGAACACTAACAGAATCAAGTCCAGTTTGGTCGATTCGAATAAGATTTTCCAGAGAAGCTGCAGAGGCAGACCCATTTATTTTGCATATAGAGTTCCAATATAATTTCTGTCATGCTGCTAGAGACAATTCGAGATCGAAGCTGAGGTTCAGACCTCACAGCGTTTTAGTGAGACGACCTACTCGAATCGACTTGACAAGCATGCACGAGCGCGCGCGCGAACACACACACACACACACACTTACACATTCGCGCAAGCACACAAAATGTTTAATTATAATATAGAAATCAGAGGTCAGTGTATTCTCGATTATTCGTGCGCGGATTATCCGGTTTGCGGATTAACCGTGCAAGATGGTAAGTTGCTTATTACCAACGACGAAGGTGGGGAATAACGTGAGTTTGCTCGAACAAAATCCTCCGTACAAACAAAAATCACGGACTGTTTACCTAATCAACAACCATAAGCTATGCACTTGTTATGTGTATAATAAACAAATTATAGAATTATTTTTTGCTCGTGGCTCAGTGCAGTACCTATTTTGTATTATCCGTGCTTATCAATTATCCTTGCACCCGCACCGCACCACTACCCCGGATAATTGAGCTTGCACTATATATGTGTAGACACAACGTTCTGTTAGTTGTTCTAAACATTAATTTCAGAATTCGCCCATTTTCTATTATTATTATTATTATTATTATCATCATCATCATCGTCATCTCCTTTATGCAGGGCATTTATACTTATATTCCTAAGACAAACTGTGTCCCTAAGGAATACAGTGTTGCAGCTATTCTGTTGGTGCTTATATCGTTAGTTTCAGTGTTGAATCTATTGTACTTTTACATTAGTACTTTCCGAAGTATGTGTGCAGTGCCCAATATGGCTGTTTTCTGGAGTTCCTTAACTACATGGTTTCCTGGTATGTTGCCCACGTATTTTCTGAATGACATTATTTATTATTATTATTTTTATTATTATTACGTTACCCATTTGTACCTTGCCCACGATCACGTTTGTTATCACCCTTCCTATTTTACAGGTTGCTTAAAATGCGTCACAACCGCTGTCTTCTTCTTCTTCTTCTTCATTCTTTCTCATTAGCTCGTCACATTGACTGTTCCTTACCTGTTCGACTGAGAACTGTCTTTAAGGAAAGTAAGAAAGACGTCAGTTATATAAGCTATTTAAATACAAAATTAACGTAAATTCTGTACTAAAATAGTTTTCATAATTGTTCAAACCAACGTTACATATAATAAAAATAAGGTAAAGAAAGAAAAATTAATTAATAACGTCTATTATTAGCAGTAATACGAACATCTTACAAAGAATTTTATTTTTAAGCAGTAAAATAGATGAATTTAAGGGGTTGTTTAATCTTTAGCCATCTTCCAATGAAGTAAAATAAGCAGCGTACAATGAGAATTGGTTTATCAGATGATTTGAAAATGAAGTGCATGAATCAAAAGATGAGTGACGCACTCTATATATTTTGAAAATATGATAGTTCTAGATGGAGAGAGAAATTTTATAATAAAGAGCAAATATTTGTGTCTCCTAAACAGGCGTAATTTAGAGATTTTTTGATACAATAATGTCGCGGAGAATATATTTCAAATTGTATTCCTACAGTATTGTATAAACGCGAGATTAAATAGCCTAGAATTAAGACATAGGATGGAACACAAAAGAACATAAATCAGTTATTTAGATTGGAGTGAGTGAGTGAGAGAGAGAGAGAGAGAGAGAGAGAGAATACTTTGTGTGTGAGGAAATTAGGGTACATTGACTGGCTGTGTGGATCCGAAGAAGGAGTTTGATTCTCCAGTCCTGCAGGGACTCTTCCACTGGTTCTTGCATCAGCAATGGTTATTGGGGGACCTCTCTTGGGAGGAAAATTGGTCTCAGCGTGAAGCTTACCTCGCACTTCTGTCTTGTACCTAAGTTAAAATGCGTACTGTATATGCAACCATAGTGTGTTTTGTTTATACCCAGATTAGTTTAACCCTGTGTTACCTCACTACATACAAGATTATTTCGATATATCCCACATGTCAATGACTGTCAACATTGTATGATTCACAGCCCGGTAAGACTACAGTTTATTGTCGACGGCCGATATTGCGTTTGTTTCATGAGAAGCCTGTAAATGAACTTACGATCGAATAAAATGATAACCACAATGTCCATTTATGTTTATTTGGGCCACAATATAAAAATTGACGCTTATTTGTTGCGTTAAAATCAAATGATTGTCACAATCACTAATAAGAAACAGCGTTAATTGAAACTTATGTAGGAATGCGGGTCACATGAAATATTTACCAAACGTGATCTGTTTTTCAAGAACCCACTGTCGGTAACACGGTACTACCACCTCGTTTCTGATGGATGTTTAAATGTGCATCAGAACCTGGCATCTTCTACAAAACTGCATATCGCAAGCATTAAAAGTCGCGGGATTCAAGGAGGAAAGTAAAATCTGATGATGCTATACGCCCGTTCTTTGGCGTACAGGTAAACGGTAATGACAGGAAGGGAAGGATGTCCACTGTGCTTTAACCAGTGCCTCCTTATACATGTATATGTGTGTGTGTATGTGTGTGTGTATGTGTGTGTGTGTGTGTGTGTGTGTGTGTGTGAAATTTTACTCAAGAACAGGCCATGAAGGCACATAGAGAGAGTAGATATACAGCTGTACTCTTTATTTAACTTTGGCGCTAGATGAGGGTGGGAGATGATGCCAATTCCAGGCCACTTTCCCGCCGGGAAAGAGACCCTGTACCCATTTGTACAGGAGGCTGGGTGGGCCACAGGGCCGGTCAGGACGGGTGCGGAAAATGTGTAAATGTGTATGTCTATATGTGTGCAATGCTAACTAGAATTTTTGAAACACAATAAACTGAGCCAAGGACCAGCAGTAGTTGCTGGACCATTCGCTCAATAAAACATATGAACAGAACAGGTGACGACAAATGACCAAGGGTGGTGTCTGATTGTAGACCTAGCGGTCGGAGAATAAAAGAGGCACAAAGCGAGGAGATGACAGGCATTAATATTGCATAAGGCGACGCCCAACGAAACAATAGGAGCCTGAATAGCCCAGTCGGTATTGTGACTAGACTAGTGGTTGGGCGACCGAGGAATTGTAGTTCGATTCGATTCCGGGTAGGGGCAAGAGATTTTTGTCTTCTCCACAGGGCCCAGAACGATATTGCGTTCTGTCTTGTCTCCTATTAAATGGGTGCAGAAGGCTCTGTCCCTTTGGGGAAAAGCGGCGAGAGAGTGACACTGCCCTCTCTTCTCCAACTAATGCAGAAGTTAAGACTCTGTGGAGCTATATCTCCAATCTTGATTTGAGATGCCCCGTTGTGTTTACGATGTAAGGGCCATATGTAAACAAACACCAGTCTGATACAACCTTATTAATGAAACCAATTGCTTTGTTTCATTTCGTAGCTACACGTTTCGGCTTAAAGACAAGCCATCATCAGGTCAACTGTAAAAAAAGAACACGCAGAATTTTATTCACAGATGTAGTGTAGTGTTTTAGAAAAGTGTTGAGATCTCAACATTCGGGGCAGTATCTTTGGTCTTCCAGCTGGGTGTCCGAAAATATAAAGCTCTAAATATAGAGAATTGTAATTTTGTCTCTTGTTTTGTATGGGTGTGAAGCTTGGTCTCTCAAATAGTGGGAGGGACGTGGGCTGAGCATGTTCGAGAATAGGGTGCTGAGGGTGATATTTGGGCCTAAGAGAGACAAAGTAATGGAGTAGTGGAGAAGACTACAAAAAGAAGAGCTTCATAATCTGTACTCCTTACGAAATATTATTTGGGTGATCAAATAAAGACTGAGATGGGCGGAGCATGTGGCACGTATGGAGGCAGGAGAGGTGCATACAGGGTTTTTGGTGATGTAGAGAGACCACTTGAAAGACCTATGGTAGGTGGGAGGATATTATTAAAATGGATCTTCAAGAGGTGGAATGGGGAGACATGGACTTGGTTGCCCTGGCTGTGGGTAGAGACAGGTGGCGGGTGCTTGTAAATACAGTAATGAACCTTCGGAATCCGTACAGTTTAGGGAATTTATTGATTAAGTGACGACCTGTTAACTTAATCAGGAAGGACTCTGCTCTGTGGAGTTCAGCTGGTTGAGATCGCAACCCTCTCACGAACTCTATCCCCATACTTAGAATTGGTCCAGTTTGTTCTATTTTATTGCTTTGGGTAGGAGTTTAAATTTAAAACACTCGTTTTATTGCGTGGAAACTGTAGCGTTTTCTGAATTACAAGTTATAATCGGAGGATAGCGCTCACAAATAAGAGTACAGGAATGTTCGACCACAGTTCAATATTGTTAGGTGTTTATTCCCAAACTTCAGATCTAAGTAGAAAAACTTCACTTTTAACATGAAGAGACATGCAATGGTAAGTGTAATAAAGTTAAACAGTGATGTTTCAGAAGCCTTGTGTGTGTGTGTGTTTTTGTGTGTGCATGTATGTATGAATGTAACAGATCTTCGTCCTCACTTTTTCCTCTGTATAAACGAAGTTCCAGTAGATTTAAAATTGAAGATTGAATTCTTCTTGGGTGTTACTCCGTGTTAACAGTTACATAATTGACGAAGATTTGTAGGAACGTACCGTCGTCATGTTAAAGATCTATCAGTCCGACCCTGAAGAGGAAGGAGTTATTCTCCTTCGAACTCTTTACCAGTTGGCAATGCGTAACAACCTGCAGCCCTTGAATCTTCTTGAGCAAATTCATACCATTGTGGTTATTAAATCGCCTTCTGTAGTTATCGGACCAATACACCAGCATAAATGTTCTGATAGTAATTTATTTCTCATACAAGCGACATGTTTCGACGGACAGTCTCTTCCGTCATCAGGCGATATTGCAAAAATATAAACTATTTGTAACAGAGAGGACTCTTCCTTAGTTATATGAGTTTTACCTTTTAAGATGGCCGAAATGGCTGGCCGAAACATGCCGCATATATGAGAAATAAATGAATGTCTGAACACTTATGTTGTACTGGTGTGATAACTGTAGAACACGTTGATTTGAAACTTTATGAACACTGCTATGAGAACGTAAAAGTAGCACATCTTAATATCGTCTGCACAGCCACGAGAAGCAAACGGAGAAAATAAGTGCCAGTTTGATGAAATTTTCGTAATAGCTACTGCATTCCATGTCTTAAAACATCGTCTTTTTGTGTGGACGGAAACAACAATAGCTAATGCATATTTCGTCATTTCAGACGCGAGACGAACTGGGCGCAGTGGCTGCAGAGGGCGCGGCATGCTACTACAGCATACTTTGCTAGTAGCCTGTCTCCTACTAAAGGGGGTGAGTATCGAATTATGGCCTTCTGATGCGTGAAACGGTGTTGTTTGGTAGATATACTTTATCTTAATATACTCTCACAGCGAGAACAATGCAGTAGAGGATTAGTCCTAAATTTAAAATTTCCTCTGATCATCCTAACGCATAAATATGGAACGCACTTTTTCTGAGAAACCTTGCTGACAGCCGCATGTCGTATAACAAAATGATAAAAGATATAATTGTAAGAGCAGTTTTGTGTGTTAGCACAAATTATAAGCTATAAGCTAACTATAACGAGTGGTGGATTCGTATGAAGTGAGAATGAGACGCGTCTATCATTTCAATCCGAGACATGCAGATTCTAGATTATACACGCTCTGAATGCGTCTACGTAAACTGTCAGACGCAAATTTGTGTTTGCGGGATGTAGCCTATCAAAGATTCAACCCGTAGTGATCACATTATAACTGGATATTGTCTCACTTTGTGTTTCTTTTGTCCCCTTGACTCTTCGCTTACTGTTGCGCTTAATTCACATCTTGTCTGGATCTCTTGTCCGCCTTATTCTTAGAACTTCCAAGCTATCAGGTTCGTCATAAATGTAAGCTTGCGGCAGCCAACTGATTCTTTTTGTAGTCTCAGGTAATTCGCGGGTCATAAGCACTTCCGTCCAACCATCTTTTTTTCCGGAACTGTGTTCATGACTGCAAAGAATTTGAACTGTTAGGCGCCTGCTGTTTCACTCCACTTTTTCATCACATCGAATATTTGAATTGCATGATACGAAGCATTATGCACCATAGAAGAGACCAAGTGCAGGCAAATGTTGCCTTCGATGGACCAGTTTAATATTACTGACAAACATAAAGGAATGTTTTCATTTTTGTTCCGTGCAATAGTTTATGATTGTAGACATGGGCCAACTACTTGCACTGTGTTATGTTATTAAAATATTTATTTACATATAATACTTTAAAACATCAGACTTATTTTTTAAAATATGCTAAAACTCCTACATGTTTCGGTCA
>Ga0123357_10007506_pt1 | contig 13490 bp, 9 predicted proteins | sample TergutEmb28metaG_FD_89873 | JGI IMG/M metagenome (GOLD analysis project Ga0123357, IMG submission 89873) | Embiratermes neotenicus P4 segment gut microbial communities from Petit-Saut dam, French Guiana - Emb289 P4 | ecosystem: Host-associated > Arthropoda: Insects > Digestive system > Gut ...
AAGGACAAAAAAGTCACCCACCCCCCGAAAAGCTGAAAAAAACAGAAGGCCCCGAGAAAAAAAATGGCGGGGGGGGGGGGCCGCTAACCAAAGGGAGGGTTATACAATGGTGGGAGGGGGACCACAAAAGTCCGAATAGCATGATCGGCTGTCATTTGTCTCCGTCAATACTTGGCACATGCCCCCAACACAACGTCCAGTTTTACTTCTCGATTTCGTCGACCTTGACTGCCTAATCCGTATTACGACTCTAATTAAAGGTAATCCAAAACCGCTGAACTGCTTCGCTGATGTAGTAACGCATCCGGTTTACACTGGGGAGTTGTCAGTCCACATTTTTCACACAATTTTCTTTTCAGTCCCTCCAGTGAATAGCGAGATAGAACTTCGAACACGGCACAACCACTTCCCTTTCAATTCCTTCCAGTTCACAACACCCGTACACAAAAAACGAATATAATTAAGAGCTGCAGCTGATAAAATCCCAACTAAGAACAGGTCAAGCATACATTCTATGCCGTAGGGTGTGAAGCTGTTTCATCCAACTAAAATACTTTCTTTGGAGCCACTAAACTTATTCTCGGAAAAGTGATGTTGAAATTTCGAAACTTCTTCCGTGCATCCTTCGGCTCAAGATCCACAGTGTTCAAACTAACGCCTTCTTGTCCGTGGTCTGATTTCAGTTCCATGAAGAAAGCCACAATGTGACGTAACATGACTTTCTGGGATATTCCTGTACTTACGTTCTCACATTCTCGTCAAGTATTCCAATAACCCGACCAAACGTTTTCGAAATATCTGTCCCGGGAACTGTCGTCACAAAATGGCAACAGTAATGAACATCGATTCAATGTGTTTTATAAAAGACCGTCCTATCTTACTCATCTTTAACTGGTCTTCTAGTTTTAGGATTCTAAGGGGGACTGAGAACAGACCAAGAAATATTGTCAGGACAAACTCCTGGATAAGAACAGGCCGAAAAAAGCCATTCCCCGATCACTACATCACTGGGCAGCTCAGTGCTTAAAGGAAAAGTAATGAACATATCTTTCGGCATGGTTAATACAGAAGGAACGTGCAGCATTTCAAATTTGAAACTTCGAAGGAGAGAACCGAAAGTGTGTCGTTATACATTTGGTCTTGCGATAACACACTGATAGAAGCAAGTGAAACAGGATATGTACACACATTGGATTCATGTCCTGCAATGTGCGAACTAGACGCCCAACACCGGACTCACACCGTAGACCATGGGTGTCCAACGCGCAGCCCGATGGAACGTGTTAGGCGACACACGACCATATTTGCAAACTACATAACGGTATGTAAAATTAAATAACAACTTTGGCGAACCAGGCAACAACGTCGGTTGCGTCCTTTGTCAAGAAACGGCTGGACACCCTTGCTGTTGATTTGCAGGTTCTGTAGCAGCAGCAGCCGCCGTGGCAAGACAAAAGTAGGCGTTTGCCTAGAAGTATGATCTCACCACACGATGGCGCTATAAGCGTATCTTATCACACGGGAACGACTGACGTCACCAGCATTGTATGGCATGCTCTCGCTAGCGCATTACTAAAACCACGCTAAATGGAAAGGCAGTGGCCGTAGATGGGGGGGGGGGGCATATGCAGGCCAAACGCACACGTCCGTAGCCGTGTTTCAATACATGATGCCATGCTGCACCCGCTTTGGTATTTGCGCCGCACATGGGCTAGACCGCCACGGCTAGTACGGCAGCACCAAATCAAAACTAGAACGTACTACGACAGGCGTTGCAGTAATAAAATCGCAGTGAACTAAATACCCGTTATGCCTTGTGCGTCAAACAGAAAAGTGACGGTATAAGGGGCGGAGAAACAGGATTCTATTCCCAGGCGTTCGACGCGGTTTCCTTTATGTACGCCACGAAAGCGTATGGAGTAATGGACGTACAGCTCCACTCATTCTTTACCTGGGATGGGATGGAGTCGGCCGCCTTGCCCCCGGGAAGCAGCATGCTATATGCACCGAATGGGAATCTGGGTGGCTTCCAGAGCCGGTCGGCACGCCAAGAGAAGGAGAAAACCTCTTGGTAGGCACAAGGCAATTTCTGTTCCTTGTTACCGTATCCAAAACGGCTATGGGCTAAAGATCCACGCCTTCTAGCACATACGTAATGTACAGCGGATAACCACTGCCCAAATTCGAATGATTTTGTTCTCTTGACAAGGAGATTGCTCGATGGCAGCACGAGAAGACATCACAGAACACGTGAAACTCCAGAAGCTCCGCTGTGACATCTTTAAATTTCGTATCGACTTTGAGTTTATCCTACTTCATGAAGTGAAATGACCGTTGTGTAGAAATGAATACTCATCCACGTACAGTGCAGAGATCTAGAGGCGCTGAGTTTTATCTCCGTACCACTGTAAGTCATCGTGGAAATATGGGCAACCACAAGCGGAAAGGTACGTTGGCATTATTCAAGACAGCCGGGACGGCCAGCTTCTCCTCCTATTTCAAGCTTAAAGAACTGAACCGCAGCACATTCTATGCAAGGAACGACACAACATTCCCAGAAAGGCGACGCTTAGCAACATCTTGTGTTGACTGGCAAATAATATACGATCAGGTTATCATGATTTCCTGATAAAACGTATTGATACAACGCGATGAAATCATTAAAAAGACAACAGCCAGGTGTTTTGTTTTGGCTACGATCTTCGTGTTCCCTCACAGGCCACGTGAGGTATAAAAAAACCCCATACCAAGCTTACTTTAACCGCTGTTTACTGAGTGTACTTGAAACTTGGATGTCTTGACGGAATAATGAATATCTGTGACTTGTGATTACAACAGCCCTGTCGCAGAACGGTGCCGCGGATGTTTGAGGGAGAAAATCAAACAGTGACGCACATCACAATTTGAACAGCACCTATACTACCGGAGCGATTCAATAAACAGGGGCAGAAAGGGAGGACATATATTTCGCGTTACTAAAACAAATGTAGAGACTACACAGACCCAAATTGAACTGTTTTACCACAACCGTGACTTTACATATATAAGTGAAGATTTTCTACAACATGCAATTTATTCAATCTACATTTTACCTCTTAAATTTTAAACTGTCATTTCTATTTTATGTCATTCAATTGTTAGACATATTACGTTTCCGCTATTGTAAGCATAGCTGGGATCCCAACATGTACGCAGCATTCACTGACTTGATTCCAAGGAAGGCCAGATGATGACCTTATAAAGGGTCGAAACATGTAGCCCCATACAATAAATGATGTGTTTGACGTATACTGTTTTTATCTTTATATATATATATATATATAAAAGAAATGCATAGACTAAATTCACTTGGAGACGGTAGGGAATTAATAACTAGAATCCCGACAACAAAAACTGTCAGTTTTCAGGGTAGATGAGTAGATAAATGGGCTATACTAGATGCACAAAATGTTCGAGCGAGTAAAAATAAAATACATCGCCCCCATCGTCTGCTGGAAACATTCGGCCACGAGCCCCAAGTTCATGAACGTAACTGCCAGCATGGCTACCTAAATAGCTTCCAACGGTAGTAGCCAGGCGGAGGATAACTAAGACTACCTGCACCTGCCGTTTAAAAATTATGTGATGCTCATATCATCTCTGTTTACAACGTAAAATTACATCACAAAGAACAATGTATTTTAGAACAGTCCTAAACCGAAAATCAATTATCTTCTCGTAGATCGATATGAGTATGCTGATTGTTTTCGTTAACGCAAAAAAAAAAAAAAACCTTGTGTGCATCGTCTCTGTGGTAACAATAATACGATTGCTGATTTTTGCCAATTTCAGGGCAGTGAGAAATTCCGACGCAACTGTAAGGAAATAAACCAAGGTGCAAATACGTAATTTCAAAACATGGTCTGCGACCATGTTTTCGAAATTATGTATTTGCACCATTTCATAACAAACATCTCATTAATTTAGTAATTAAAAATAAAAGCTCAATACAAATAAGAATCCCAAATACCCTCTTTCTGGAAACAGAACCCAAGGATCCATCACAGATAAAACCAGAGCTCGCCAATCGATACGATTCCAAGCCAGTTCAGTCCAGTTAACAGCTCTACAAGTCGCTAGCTTAACACCCTTCTATCTGCTTCTACGATTACCAAGTGACCAGTTTCCGTGTAGAATACTCGTGACACCTAGAACGCCAAGACGAACTCCTGTCTCACCTCTGTGCGCATTTTAACCATTTTAGCTACACAGTCAACATACCAAGAACTCCCTCGTGCTACTACATCCAGAAAATTGGTTCAGCACTTCTGATATTTGTGAATGACAGCATTATCTGTGTTATTAAATGTTATTAAAGCTTTCTAGTCGCGTGATGACATACTGTACAGGATAATTGAGAAGTAACAGAAATAAAGTATCTAAATATTATCTTATACGTGAAGTGCCGTCAAACACGACAAACAAGGAGTGGACTTATCTTTAGCCTCTACTACTCAGCATAAGAAATGTAACGCATTGCTTGAAACTGGACAAGGAATGTATGAAACAAGTATCTCCCAAGAGTTAAAATTCGCAGTTTCAAGAACACCAATACCAAAGCCCAAGGCCTACCCCGCTCGTAATCCACAAAATACACCCTGTTAACATCTCACATAATATATCCCAAAGAATAAATGATGATGTAATTCTAATAAATATCGCGACGTAACGTTTACGCCACTCGTAACAGCCAAGAGATCCCGGCATAGACTCTCGGCTCAGGGGCCCGCTACTTTCGGTGCACGACACAGGGTAATCCCGTTAGCCACTGGTGTTTATGAAGTTCATGTTTCTACGATGGACAGACAAACTTGTGGTGTGCCAACTATTTAAGTGCGGGAAACTAGCGCAGCAGAAACTGAGATTAATAGATCTAATGCCAGTGCTGAAAATATTTTCAGTTTGTTTTTGGAAGATACCTGCGTACGAGTTCGGAACTGAGTTCGAAATATGTAAACACCGTGAACTCTTTATTTGTAATAATGTCGTCCCTGAATAACACGGCTTTATACGCATGCTGATGCTACAAGTTTTACGTCTCGCGATACCGGACTCCCCTTATTTAACCATGTTTTCAACGCCTCATATTACATGCCTCTAATATAATGATCGGCTATCGCCGAATAATTAATTGTAAAGAATGTATGGACTACTACACCATGAAGACAGAAGCAGATCGCTCTCCCTGAAACGTCGGAAAAAATAGACCAGTTGACACGGCATCACATCCTGGATGACTTGTCTTCTAAGATAATGCCTGCTTTGAAGATACCATGAAAATGGTCAAATTACGTCAAACCCCTCTTAGTCTCGCATCTGCTAGGGGCGTCAAGAGAGAGCTGGACCCAAAGGAAATACGAAATGATGATGGTGCTCATGGGGAAGGGGGGAGGCAAAGGAGGGAATAAGCAGAAAAAGATGCAGAATGAGGAAACGACAAACAGGAAACCAAGAAATGAAGGACCATACGAAGCAGGAACAGTAGGACGGTGAGAAAAATCGTATGCCAGAGAAAAGGAAAAATACTAAAAGCTTGAGAACGAAGCGAGGGACGGATTACGCAGTAAAAGTATGCGAAGGAGAAGAGGGAGAGATACAGAAGGTGACGTAAATGAAACAAATGAGATTAAAAAACAGCGGCAATGTCATAATCACATGACAGTAGATACCGTGTATTGTTGGTGCCGAGACTCGCACGAGTGTAACACGGAAGCGCGCCGTAATAAAACAATTGATTAGTAGCCTTAATAAGTGCTAAGTAGCACTAAAAATGCCACTGTGTGGAGGGGTGGAGTGTATAAGACAAATGGGCCAACCGGTCATGCAAGCTACCACTTTGAAGTCACGCCACGCCACCCGTTCCCCGTTCAACAGTGGCGTTAAGTATAAGCGTCTGGTCGGGAATCATTCCAAATCTGTACCGAACAGTGCAGAAGAGCCGACAAGGGTTGGTCCTCTCGCTTACGCACTTAATGTGCGTGTACCATGTGAGAACTGGCGTCCTGACGTGTGGATCCGAAGGCCTCTCCATTGCGATGTGACCCCCTGTAATCTGGTAGAACTTACAGGTGTTTCGGAAAAATCGGTTAAATTTCTACAAGACTACAACGGGACAGGGGCGTCTTCTTCACGTGCGCTAGGTGTGCGGCGCACACCCAATACAAATTCATCCCCAATATGGGTTATTAAACGCATGATTTAATTCCGCGGGCGAGTGTTATCCACCATATCGCTCTGTAATGCTTCGCCGTGTTCTGTTAATGCTTCCTCTCTGCTTCGGAGTAGCTCCACTAGAGGAGCTGGGCTTTCTCAGTACGCTGCATTCGTGTTACTTAGGTGCTGACGAAGCTGTACGGGATGAGTGAAGACTACAGTCGGAGATGCTGAAAGGCGTGCTGTCTCTGAGCAGCGCAACCTGACCAGTGTTCACAGATTGTCAGAGAATATAGACAGTGTCGCGGCACGAAAACTTCATCGTGTTTATATCTTTGCTTTATTTCTTCCTCTAGTTTGCATCATACTCGCAGTATGGTACCATGCTGCCCCAATATTAAGGACCTATTAGATAATCCATTTTCTATGGGTCTACTGCACGATAAATTAAGAATAGTGACTAAAAGGTTGACCTACTCCACCGTTACCCAATTTAATAACTCATCATAAAACTAAGACAGAACGACATACAAGAGACTTCTGCATCTCTTAAGTATGAAAAGGCTTACTGGTTACCACAACACGAAACGAACTTTATTGTTGGTCGTGTTTAATTTTTTCTAACAAACATGAATTGTGGAATAAATAGGGCTTCTCGAATTTAAATAATCTGTCAAGCACTCAAAATCACAAACTCATGGGCCCTGTTATCTACAGTTAACCTTATCTGGAAAACAACAGGGTCAACCTGGTTCTTGACGCTCAATGCAGAAATGACGTCACCACGCATAATGAACAAGTGAAGAACTGATTAACATTACGTCGCTTTACTGATGCGTGTGCCCTTTAGCTAATCACTTCCGTTCCGGGACAATGATGAAACGTCCACATCCTCAAATTAAGGGCGTTTAGTGGGGTCTCTCAATGTGTTGAAAAATCACGGCCTAAATCACCTGAATTTACTTACTTTAAATACAAATTAGTTGTTTCTTTCATGAAATTTGGTATTTTAAAACCAAAAAAAAAAAACTGCATTAAATACACATATTTACTATTTATTTATGTTTTAGAGTTCTGGGTATACGGAGTATGTGGAGTAACAAATACCAAGTTTGTTAACAATGGTAAAATGAAGTTCGTCCAGTACATTAGATACTGAGGGCGTGTCAAAACAACATTCACAAGAAGATATTCTGACCTAAGAAAGAGGTACAAAGTGCACAAAGAATAAGGAACTTCGTTACGTTACACCCACTTAACACTGTCTTTATTACCAAAGTCAAGGACAAAGAAGCCTGGCGAGACACGAGACTCCCTAGGAGAAACACGTAATTATACCGAATTTTTGAATGGAAAAAATTCAGTGACCACATTACTTAGGAGGCCTTGCCTTCAACATACATATAACCATGTGTGTCCCGGGAAGTCGAGTTCCCATTTCAAAATTTCTTACACGATAACCAAAACGGCTGGAAATACTCGGTTGTTCAACCTGTTCCTTAAATCAATAAGTTTATATATGCTTTCATCCATCTCAACACGGAAATCCCTGGTGACCCCGATCACATCAAGCCGACAGTCCAGTTCTGCCCACGGACGGGTTAACATTACTTTCGCCAAATTTCGCCCTGCTTCGATCTTCCTTGCACGAAGGGTTGTGATACCATCAACAAACGTTCTGTGAGCTTAATCCTTCTCTCTCTCTCTCTCTCTCTCTCATATATATATATACATGCACATATATACAGAAAGATATGCGTGGTGTCAGAGATTGGTCCACCACAGCCAATCGATCTGCCAGGAAATCAGTCATCAAAATGTGCTGACGTGAACTAGAGCATACATAAACTTTTTCGGCTAAGAAACAATGTGCACAAGACTGCACGATGCTAGGCGTTTTCATATGGTGTAAGAGATTTTTAAAACTGTATCTGGATTTCGTGGGCACTCTACGCGTATATTAAAATATATCTCCAAGAAATAAACTGTGAAGACGTTAAGTGTTGTCAGTTGGCCTAGGGTTCTCTGCCCAAACAATACACGAAACATTTCCAGTTTCCTCCGCGATATTCGCCCTATGTTAGTGGACTCACTCTCACTGCACACTCAGAAAACTACACCCACAAACAAGTCAACATACCCTAACGTACACACCCTGTTCTGTGGTAACGGAGAGAATCAAGTTCGCAGCGCTTTAAAATACCTTCGGCCACGCCTAACAGAGGCCAGTAATTTAAACCACACTCTCTTAGTGGTATCAGCCACATCCACTGCGCATTCCGCAAACGCCGACTAGGTCTAAAAATAAGGCTGTACCTACGCCTTGTGCCGGAACTAAAACAATTAACGTAATGACTCCACGATTTGTTCTATTTACTGAACGTAAATATTGGTATAGGGGAAATTAACTCCATTAATGGCAGATACTACATGAGAAGCGCATACAATGCTTACTTGTACTCGTTAATATGACACTGGCTTTCATAATTGCAGTAAGACGCATGCACAATGAAATCCTGATCCAAATTAGCACAGCTGTGACAATGCGTTACAGTCTGATTGACGAAGGGACAAGGCAGGTATAAACAATGTCCACTGTTTTTCTTATTCTATACATCCACACAAAAATGCAACTCGATTCTCTACGATCGGTACCCAATCCAAACCAACTCTGCGACCACCACAGACTATTATTACAGCATATCATCCTTAGCAATGGGTTCGTGCAACACGGTTCTGCATATTCGCGGGAAATTACTGCGGCAACCCTTGTGAATCGCGATGTACGGCCTTCGCTCATTAGCGGTCGAACTAGCATTAGCACGCGATTAGAACGTACGGGTTGCACCTGCCTGCTTCTCTTACTCCGCTGCTACCCACTTATCGTGCAACGTGATATGTACTTCGTCTATTACTATTCGCAATTGTTATAAGTGACTGCTGTTATCACGTATTATTTATCTTTGCAAAGTGTAAAGTGCGTGCTGATGGACACGGGAATGCACACTGCTGTGGTGGGTCGCCTCTATGGTGTAACAGATCGACGATTTTTTCATCAATAAAAATGAAGACAATTTTGGCCGAAGCATTAACGCCAGTGCTTGCAGTCAGTGCAAAAATTCCTTGTGTTGAGTCTTTGTTACTCTTTCCTCGAAGAGATGTAAAGGCCCTTGGGTGTTTTGCCTGAAAAAGGAAATTGCGCTCTCATGGCACCATGCAAGGAAGGGTATATGGATATTCTGAAGACAAAGCAACCGAAGATCACCTCCTTCTTCACCAAACCTCGTCTCTCCGTCCGCCATATGCCGTTAGTTCACGGCGCCAACTTCCCTTCGCCAACGACATCATTCCACTGACACAAATTTAGCCGTGTTTATTACTCATTGTTTGCATGTCACCGCGTTTCACGTGTCTCCGATTCCCATAATCCAATTTTCCCCTATGGTCTCGACTACGCGCATCGCAGTGTCACCGTTCGCGGGATTTGTCAAGAACGCAATACCCGTGAACGGTGAGGGTTAGATGTATCACCCAATGGTCGGAATCTCCCACGGATGGAGCTGCTATGCACTCTATCCTGGCTTATAAAATATATGCTCTATGCTCCCTCTCTCTTATGGCGAATATAAACAGGTATACGGGTGTCCAAGAGTTAAGGTCAATACTTTGGGATTTAATTCCAGAGTTGATTCTGAGTCAAAAACGTCATATACACAAGGGTCCAATTCACAACAGTTCAGGAGTTTTGAGCTTTTAAAGTACAGTAAATAAATTAGAAGGGCACGAGGAGCATTGTGCATTTATTGAGATATGTTGTTAAATGTACTTACAGATTCACTGTTCAACACTCAAGCAAGTTGTTCGAAGTGTCCTCCATCTGCTTGGATGCATTTTCTGACTCGTTTGAGCAGAGAACTTGTAACCTTACGAAGCACTGCAACGCTGTTGATTCTTGCAACGCTGAGAATTCGCTGGAGTAGTTCTTCTCTCGTGTTCAACTTCTGTGCTTACACCATACCTTTCGTGTAACAACATATATGGTAATCTAATGGGTTCAGATCCGGTGACTGTGGTGGCCAATTCTGTGCACCGCCACGATCAATCCATCGGTTTGGGAATTTATTATTCAGATACTGCCTTACAACCTGACTGAAATGAGGCGGCGCTCCATCATGCTGGTAACACATCTGTCGTCGTGTTTATAGAGGAACATTCTCTAAGAGTGCTGGCAGTTCATCTTGCCAAAAGTTGGCGTAAATATCACCTGTCAGACGTTGCGGGAAAATGTAATGACCAATCAATTGGTCACCAATGACACCACACCACACGTTTATGGAAACGTGATGTGGGTAGTTGCTGTCGACAGTTCCATGTGGATTATCACGATCCCATAAATGGAGTTTCTTGTATTGTTGACTACATCGTGTGTAAAATGACACGCTACACTTCAACTGCTCCAAACTTCGCAACCGATGGAAATCGGACCCATGTGTACGTACAGAGATGACATTTCTGACTCAGAACTAGCTCTGGAATTAAGACCTGAAATACTGACCTCAAACTCTGAGAGTCTGGCGAACATTACACACAGAAGGAATGTATCCGTATCTTATCAAGCGCGTTCAGCATTTTGAACCCGCGGACGTGTGTAACCGGTTGGATTTGTGCTGTTGGATTAATTCTAATCCCCATATGATTCATAATATTTTGTTCACCTAAGAGGCCCACACAAGGTGAACACGAGAGAACTACAGCGAATTCTCAGCGCTGCAAGAAGCATCAACAACGCTGCAGTTCTTCGTAGGGTTACAAGTTATCTGGTCACACGAGTCATAAAATGCATCCAAGTAGATGGAGGACACTTCGATCAACTTGCCTGAGTGATGAACGGCGAATCTGTAACTGTAATTTAACAGGATAGCTCAATAAATGCACAATGCTCCTCTTTCCTTTCTAATTTATTTACTGTACTTCAAAAACTCAAAACTCCTGAACCGTTGTGAATTGGACCCATGTGCATATAAAGTTTTCTGACTCAGAATCAGCTCTGGAATTAAATTCCGAAGTTGTGACCTTAACGGCTGGGACACTCTGTATGTATATTTTTATATTTTAACTTTCGGTGTAACAATTCCGCCCGCTACACATATTCAGTTCACACGGAAGGATTTCAATCAGTTCTTCTTCTTGTAAGAGAGATCAAAATATTCCTAACTAACTCTTTTATACAATAACATGTAGAAGTTTATTTTTTTTTTAAATCTTATTGTGAATCTAATAACAATTGCGTGCATTTGTTGGTTACAATTATAGAAAAAAAATGAAGTCCCGTAAAAGCAAGGAACTCCTTGAGCCATCAATAAACTGACCACGGAACGGTCGATATGAACGGTAGTTACTGCAGGACCAAACAGAACACTCACCAAACAATTTATTTATTTTCTCAAAACATTACACATATTTCAGGTGAACAATTCACTCAGTCCCCGCTACCGTTTTTAAAGACACTTCTGTGCCGTTTCGGAGCAACTGCCATTCAAAAAGGAATGCCGGTCTGCCGAAACATCCTAATAAGCGACGACGCTCTCAAGCGATAGTGGTGACATGTCTGGCGCCATATGATGACTTGTAGACTAGCAGTTACCGGCGTTTGGATGGGCGTACTACCACCATGCCAATTCGAAGTGTACAAACCACACGTCTCAATATTCCCCTTTTGCACACAGTGATGCTGTACGCAGGTAAGACCCTAGCTTACTTTGCATCCAGTGTCATTAGCCGACATGGAAGGTAGTCGCGCCAACCAGGCCCTTCAGGGCAAACCTTATTATGTTCCTGGCGCACTGCAATGATTACGTACTTGAAGTTAAACATCTCACAAAGACACATCATGGGAACTCTCCTGTATACGAAATGCCATCTGTATGTCTACTACAAATATAATACGTGTATCTGGCGAAGAAACGAAGTCATGTATATATACGCGACTCAAGATTATTATCCTGAGTAAAATAAACACAGGTTCTTACAAAACGAAACCATAACCCCAAAAGAGAGACATAAAGCACGACAGTGAGGCTGTAACAACTAATGCAACCAAAAGGATTTCAATATATGGAAGGACGGATATATTTAAAAAGTACCAATTAAACACTAGCTTATAAAGTATACTGGCCAAATAAAGACACACAATATTGTATTAAAAGTGGACTTCATCTTCGAAGTAAACCAAGAATTAAGAAAGAATACAACACACACACGGCAGCCGGAACAGCACAGTTATATGACACACTCAGACCACCGGAAGAGGGTAATGACTGCGGCGCTCTATACTTCCCACTTGCTGCCTAATGTTAAGTCTAATCCCTTCCAGTACCTTCCAACTAAATCAACAATTCCGAAGTTCCTATTCCTCGTGAGAAAAATAGCAGTCAATTTCTTTGCCCCATTCCGACGTGTCAGCGCTGTTCAGATGGGCTGCCCGCGCCATTCGCAAATAACAGTGCGTTGTTGCCAACTCCTGAGAAACTCCGAGCAATTTGGGTTCCTTACGTACCTACAGAATATAATGAATTGATGTTACTGGTCAGGAGACTATGGACAGTCTAACTACTTGGCAAACGTGCTGTGTCCATATGTGTCAGAAGGCAGCAACACCCACTGCTCGAATAAAAACTTTAATTGGCAACTGTAAATGCTGTTTATATGTTATTTAGAGCATTCCAATTCAATACACTAACAATTAATGAAAATGTGTTGTATTATCTCATAGTGTATACACTCTCCTACCTGTTTCGGCTTAAACAAGCCATCCTCAGGGAGAATCAAGCATGACGTGGGTCAAATATACAAATATAGGGTAATGCAGTGCGGTATTAGTATATAAAATTATATTCATGTAACAAATTAATATTTAATAACAATTCTTACATTATTCTAAAATACTGATGTATTAGAGCAATATCCTATATATGCATAATTTAAATATGTGACGACCATGAATTCCAACTTATGTTTAAATGAGTTTCAGGCTTTGCTCTTGATTCTCCCTGAAGATGGCTGATTTTAAGCTGAAGCATGTAGGGGAGTGTGTAACATGAGATAACACAATATGCGTTCGCAAACTGTACGTGCGTTTAGTTGGAATTACATTAATAATATGCTTAATGGACAGAATGACCGCCTCTGTGGTCTAGTGGTCAGAGTTTCTGGCTACAGATACAGAGGTCCCGGGTTTGATCCCCGGCGCTACCAGATTTTCTGAGTAGTAGTGGGTCTGGAACGGGGTCCACTCAGCC
>Ga0123357_10007507_pt1 | contig 13485 bp, 9 predicted proteins | sample TergutEmb28metaG_FD_89873 | JGI IMG/M metagenome (GOLD analysis project Ga0123357, IMG submission 89873) | Embiratermes neotenicus P4 segment gut microbial communities from Petit-Saut dam, French Guiana - Emb289 P4 | ecosystem: Host-associated > Arthropoda: Insects > Digestive system > Gut ...
CACACACACCACATCTGCCATATCAAATTATAACCTCCCAACTCCCACTGTTACATATTTCCAATTAACAATTCCACATTTACATCTCAGTATCCCCTGACCACACACACCACATCTGCCATACCAAATTATAACCTCCCAACTCCCACTGTTACAATTTCCAATTAACAATTCTACATTTACATCTCAGTATCCCCTGACCACACACACAACATCTGCCATATCAAATTATAACCTCCCCACTCCCACAGTTACATATTTCCAAACAACAATTCTACATTTAAATCTCAGTATTCCCTGACCACACACACACACACACACACACACACACACACACACACACACACTCCGCATCTTCTATATCTTACTATCCTATATCCGACTTCTAAATTCCAGGCTATTTTATTTAACAAGGTAATATAATTTCCTTTATTTATTTTACAGCTAATACCCCAAACCAATCTAATATAATCCTTATTGAAATATTTTTCACTTTTACCTTAATTATAGCCATTGTTAGGCTCTCTAAATATTTTTGCTTATTAAGTGTACAGATAAAGTAAAAGGCTGAATGAATTTTTGAATATCTATTCCTAAAAATTCCAAAGTAAACGTGTCAATATATTTAGAATAGAAGGCCAAAATAAAGCTTAGAGTATTATGGAATTTCGAGTAGTTTTTAAAGTATCCGTTGTTATAATTATGTATACATATAAATGTTGTATCGATGCGAAACTCTCCTCTTCTGGGTTATTACACAGCGACAGGTGGTATAATATATCTGTACGCAACATGACAGACATCTGAATATTCAGGGAATAAACTTTGCAGTTTTGATGTTTGTTTTTCTACTTTCATTTGATTTGTGTGTCGGATGTAACAGAGAATTTTATTTGTTTAATATTTAAAAGACAACGGAACGAATCGCCTGACTATAAAATTGTTAAAATAACTGAAAGGATTTTCACAGAAAAGACTGTCGCTTGACAGGTTTTCCTACAGAACAGCCGCACCGAAACTCATGAAAATCCAACAGACTTCTATGGTGCCGATGTTATGTAATAGACGGACTGACATCCCGCTGTGATCTGCACGTAAGATTTTCTTGACCTCGAAAGTAACCAAACAGTCATGTTCCTACGTAACTGATAATCGCGCCTGGCTGAGCATTAAGGGGCAGTTTATCGTGGATGATAAAATTAAACTTTTCTGACTCATAGTAAGTGGCGGTGAAGTTTGGTTGAACCCAGTTAAGCTTATCCTTTGGTACGGCAAATTCAGAGATGATGTCCGTGAAGTTTCCTTGAGGTAAATATGAAACCAACTTAATCTTTAGCATTGAAAATAGACAAATATCAGCAAGCAGGATTTCATTCCGTTTCATGATTTTAATGAAAAAAGGAGGAGTATTTGGTGAATGTCAATGTTGGGACATTTTTAATTACGGAGGTAATAGGGCACGAGTAATTTCTAGAATAATTATAAAATGTCCATTTGAGTATCGACTACGACTGGGGACTGTTTATTTCGTTATATTAATTTATGAAAGCCGCACACAACATTTGTAATGCGACCGTCAGTACGCATGATATAAAGAAGAGCTGACTGAGACCGCAGTAAGAAACTGACTGCATTGAGCAGAGTGCTTCTGGAGAAGCTGACAGAATATTAGCTGGTGAAAATTTGATAACCTGAGAAATGATTTATGAAGAGTACAGATCATAATTCCCCTTACAAACCAACACTTACCGCTGGTCCTTCCAGTCTGTCCGCTACCTGCAACTACATGCACGTACCACGTCCACTCAACTCGCCGCACGTACCCACTGCACTACGACCAACACAATACCGCCAGCCAATCCCACACAATCAGCTGATAGCGGTCTATCGGTAAGGTAGTCTCTATATCTCGTATCTTAAAGCTGTATTTCCGGTTGCCTGTTGAGACGTAAATATAAAATTAATAACAACAACCGTCAGACATCTAATTTTTGTGTAATCACAATAAATCGCTACATGTTTCGACCCATCACTTTCATCATCAGTGCAGCAGTACAGAACGTATTGATAGAATACAGATGTAGTGACATAAATGATATCTGGTATGCCTGTTTTTTGCGAGTGAATTGATTGGTTTTTAGTATTAGAAGTTTGGGGTGGTGTAACGAAGGTTATGGTGTGAATATTGTGCATATTGTGAATAGTGTACGTACTGTACTTAATGTGCGTACTGTGCATACTGACAATATTTGCATACTGTAAATATTTAATATAGTGTGCCTAATGTACATACTGTACACACTGAGCCTACTGTGCAGTTACTACAATTCTCTATTTAACTTACGTATAACTGGCACTTATTTATACCCCATTCATTATTCTCTCCGTTTACATGGTGTCCAGTACGTCATAAACAAAGCTGTTGTATTGTTTATGTTATTGTTTCCATGCCTTTCACTGTTGTACTAACTGCTTATTGTTACACTTCCACACGACTTTTAACACTTTACTTGGTAATTTTTTCATTGCAATGATTATAATTCATTCCTAAGATATTGCGGTGTTCATTTTTTATATTCCAGTCGCTGCTGTATGAATCATGCAGCAGTATAAATCGTAATGTGTTCCTATCTCTCAATGAAGAAATTAAATAAATGTGTGTTGTTGTTGATGGCTACAGAGTGCGAAACGTTGAAAGATTAGTTGGCTTTTGTACCGACTGATCTACCGCCACTTTGGTTCTCATGTGTTAGTTCGTAGGGGATGCAAAATATGGCGTTACAGGCTTGCCGAAAATAGAAGAAACAAATTTTTATTTTCTACCTCTTCATGTATGGTCTACGCATCTAGTCTATGTCAGTCACAGACTTTACTGAGGACGATGTCCATGGTTACCTACACCATTGTCAAGAACCAGAGGAAAACGTTGTGTCTGTCTGTCTGTCTGGGAATGTGTTCATTGATAACCTTCGTTGAGTTTTAAACTGTTAACTGGCCCAAACCTTTGGTCGATGTGTGAAGTGGCTATTCGTACAGGTAATGCTTCCTCATGATAATGTGTGATGATCGCTATGGTTTCAAAAAAGAGCGATGTTCTTTTTGTCGTGAATTTGAAATTGTACTTCAGATGTAAACGAAGTCTGATTAATTTCTATAAGTATATTTTCAACAAAATATATTTACAGCCTGTACATTTTATATATTATGATCTGTGGAATTAGATTCGTGATAGATGGTAATATATTTTTAAGTGAAAGAGTTTATCAGAGGGAATACTGTTTTGAAGAGTGTAAAACCCGACTCTGAATATATATTTTTACAAAGTGGTCACAAGAAATGTAGGTCATACGAAAATATGTGTGGCGGTCTTTATTATATACGGTTAGCGATGTTATTGAGGATGTTTATCGATATGTTTGTTCAAGTGTTTCTCTCAATACAGTAATTATTGCCTTACAACTTAGAAACCCCGCGTCTGCGTCAGGGTTTACGTTACTAAAATGCAGTGCATTTGACAATATCAAGGGCACATTAAAATTTTGGGGTAGAGGAATTGCTGTAGGTTGCATAAGATGTTCATTGACTGGACACAGAAATTGGGCATCGATTGTAAATTACAAGTACGTGTAACTGGTTAATAAACTGGGGGATATAATCGGATTTATTATATACTTTTTATTTATCGAGAGTTGTAACAGACTCACTCGTACATGAAATAAAATACAGCGTTTGGAGACAATACAAGAGCAAAACTGCAGTAATTTGGCAGGTGGCATTGGCTTTCCTTGACTTTAGTCCTAAGATACTTTTTTCTGTTGCAACAAACAGAAGCAAATCCACAGTGCAGTTAAGTGAAAAGTGTCGCTTATATTTATGCACCAAAACGATGTTTCTGCCTGTTTATAACTCTACAGAAAATATTCACTCAATTTCTTCAACACTCATGGTTAGCTGTTCCTGTAAAGTTCAGTTACATTTAACCCAATGTCATTTACTTACTCCACGAATATTAATGTACTGAACTTTGTGGGATTTAAGTCCTTCCTGGCAATACTTATGAAGATGTGAAACTGGTAGAGTGTCCAGCTACCTCCATCTTGTACTGTGTCCTGCAGAACGCACAATGTTACATGTCAGCAGACAGCAGCTGCATATCAAACTGTACAGATGTTCACAGCTATACAGAATGTTGTTACAAAACAGTGAATTGTTAACAGTTGATATATTGCAACATACCTGTCTTAGGCAGTTTTGTTCTTTTATGTGAAACTGCAGACATTTTCTGAAGAGTTACTAATGGTGCCACGAGCGTAATATATAATATAACCCTTTGATAATGAAATTGAATGGATATGGAAGGGAAATATAGAGAGAAGTGTGTTAACTAACGGCTGTCACGAGTATGGTGAATAATTAAAATTATACGAACCATTTGCAATTGCCTCCGATTGGCTGATCCTATCCTACTACCTAAGCAATGGAAATGAGGGCCTACGTTTCGGCAGTGGAAGGTGAGTAGTATAATATAGGTGAATTATAGGTGAAGGTACGTTACTACGGTGGGCAGAGAATTGATGAGGTGTACATTGGATGTAGTGATTGTACAGGTGGTTAGGAGGTGTAAAGGGGGCACTGTAAAGGGAGGGGATTTTATTTTGTGTTATGGGAAATAAACTCAAACTGTAATGACTGTATTTGTATTTCTGAAGTTTTTTGTTTCTACTGTCATTGGTGTTTCGCCCAAAATACGTGGGTACGCTTACCACACTGTTTACAATCGACACAAGTCATCCACCGCTTCGCACTTTGAACACATCTGCTGAGCACATATGAAGTTCGGAATATGCTCAAACGACCCAACATGCTTTTCAAGGTCCTGTGTGCACTCCGTATCAAAGAAAACATACAGAACTCGGTCTGTCAGCTTGCTAGGTTTCAGTGGAGCCACGTAACAAAACTGGTCTTAAGGTTGCTACTTATTACAATAATTACAAAATCTCTTGAAGAATTCATGTTGTGAATCACCAGTTACTGCAAAACTACAATTTCGGCATACTCGTATCAAATGACACACTAGCTTGCCTTTCACTTTGAGGATCAAATGATTATGAAAACATTTCTCACTTAGGAACCGTCTGTTGCATGTAACACAATAATTTGTGTGATCTTTCCTACAGGGTGGTGTAGCTGTACACAAGGAGCAAGCATTGTCACACTTGCGTGTTTTGTAGTATAAAGTGTCACATGCGTTACATATGTACTTCTGGCCATTGCAGTTTTGAGGTTCGTAATCACATTGAAGTGCTCAGAGTCCAAATAATATAGCAAGTACAATTTCTTGTTCGAACGATAACTTCAATTGAAAATGACTCTATCAGGGTTTAAACCATCATACACAAAAGTTTGTCATCCTAAAGATAATTTTGAAACTGTTCAAGTTCCTTAAGACCTCCACCTTTAGACAAATTAACACCGGAATCCTTCAAGAGTTCTTCAACAGGCTTTTTTAAACCATACCCACACAATGTCGACACACACACAAACACCCACCACAAAGCCGCCTACTTCACCGCCCATCCCACAAACCTGCTACAAACTGTCCCACACACAATACACACAATGCGCTTTCGTCTTAAATTAGACGGTGTTACGTCTATTGAACTGAAGTGTGAAGAATTCTCAAAACGTAACCTATAGGGAGACTAAACATGTAATTGACAAATAGTGGAACACGAATATTATCATACAACAACCTCAACAATGTTTTCTTGGGGAGAGGGGTGTTCTGAATATTTTTTGGGTCCCAGACAAAACTTTTCAGGAAAATCCCTCCACTGGAAGCTGAAACACAGCCACATGATACATTGTCATGCCAGTAAATTGTACTTAATTACTATTCGAACATAACCAGCATACATCGCATGTAGGTTGTGGGTGTGGGGCGACAGGTGTGGCTTTTTAAGAAAGATCCATTTCCTGGAAGCTGAGAATCGGACAAGAAAGTAGATTGCTCTTCAGGTAAAGTGCTGATAAATACTGACGAATCACAAAAATCTTACACTGTTTACAGCGGAAACATGTGAAGTGAAAACGTTTATTCTTATACATGGACCTCCAACAGAAGCCAAGATACACAAAATAAGTTGCATTCCTCTCCCAGTAATTTGGCCCTAATTATTGGCAGAAAGAATAACATAAATGTTTTCATCAAATGGATGTAAATTGACAGATATGAAATTCAGCAAAGCCTCTTCAAACGAATCTAAAATACAGCCAGAATTTAAATTTCTCTTCATGTAGTTGTTCTTGGTAACTTACCGATCGCCATCATATTTGCACTTTTTGTGGAGGTGTGGCTCCAGAGAAAATTATGAATTTTGAGTAATATCTTTCCATCGCAACCAGCGGTGCCGTCAGAACATTCATTACTGTTCAAATAAATTGCACTTAATATATGGCTGATTGCAAACGCAATTACACTGTTTATAGGGAACGTACGTGTAATGGCGGATGGATATTCAGGAACATTTCTACATAGGCATGAGATACTGCCGTCCAGTTCCACAGCTTCTCAAGTAACAGAACTTAATTCTTATTATTGGCACACAACGGCACATGGTTTTCAGCAAACTCACGTAAAGTGACAGATGTGAACTATTTGGAAAATCCCTCCAAAGAAAGCCGAGACGCCAACAAGAAGTTGCTTGATTACTGACCGATCGCAGCCAAACCTACATCGGCTGTACCAAATGACAGGGCGGTACGTGTTGTGCAGTATCAGGAAAATTCTGGAGATGAAAACCGAAATGAACTTTATAAGGAAATTTGTTCTCAACGAACACAGCCTTCGATTTCTGACTGATAGCCTGATCGCCAGATTGCGAAACTGTGTGAGGTGCCAAACATTAATTTAAAGCAAGAATTACAAATCAATAAACCTTGAAGCATTTACAGTGCTGGGTACATTTTTAACTCATGGCTTTAATATTTTCCAACGTCGTTTATTATTTCTTAGACTGAACTAAAGACAAAAACGGAAAATATGAAAAAAAGTTTTTTATTCGTGTTTTCCATTTCTCATGCAACTCCACATAACTGAATATTTCTCAGTATTATGAATGTTCCTTGCAACTGCTGCTTGTTACTTGAACTGTCAGTGCGGTATTTGCACACACATTCTGAACAGTGGCAGATTTACAGAATTTTTGTCCTTATCTGTCAAACAAACAAAACACATTTCACGCCATCTACTTCCGGGTTTCGTCACAATTGTACGTAATCTGATTGTTTCCAAGCGACACCCACTCTTCTCACGAACCCGCAGAATGTCTATAAATCTCCGCTATGAACCCTTCTTCTAAAATATAGTCCCACAATTGCCTTTCTTTCACATTGCATGTACAGACATCCTAGAAGACATACGTAAACGTCAATAAAGCTTTATACGTTTTTATTTTGGTTTCTTTTTCATTTGGCTGCAAATTTGTCTCTAAAACAAACCGCCATTCTTTTGTCGATTTACAGTCACAATATGCTGCCATAACACCGACCTTGTCCATGTCAACGGACACGATAGAATCATTCTTGTAATTTTTAGCCAAGCACTGTACAAGGCTCCCTGATGATGGATCCTCTGTCATGCCAAACCTGTTGGAGCACTTTTAAATATTTTATAATTTCAATTTTATCTGCATATCATATATTGTGCATTAGTTGGATAATAAAATGTTTCATTATTATTGATGAATGGTCAAGCATGAAGATTAGCAATAAAACTCGTAATTTTCTACAGCTTGCTTCTGAGATATCAAGTATAAATTTTCAAGGACATGCCTCGAATTGAAACCGAGATATTGCCGAAAATGTAGAAGGCTCTTCAGGTTCTGTGTCCTTAATTATTGACCCATCGACACCAAACATACAGCGATTGTAGCGAAACTTTGTACAGTGCGATGAAGGAATATGTAGGAAAATCCCCGAAATACAAGCTTAAATACAGCCTTGAAGGCACAAGGCGCTTCAAATAAAGAGACATAAATTACTGATCGATCGTAACCAAACTTACATACTTTTAAGTGCATGAGCGTCGTGTGCAGTTAGAAAATATCAGGATAACATTAATACAGATATCGAGATAAAGCGTAGATGGCACACGGTTCTACAAATAAAGTGCCCTTAGTTATTGACAGTTCGCAGGCAAACTGATATTTATTGTGGTCAATATGCGTGTAGAGGCAGATGTGAAGTTTCAGGAAAATCCCTAATATGGACGTCCAGACAGCAGCGAAGGTACACACCCATTCAATACTGTGCAATGAAATATTGACCGAAGAGTAACGTGTAGAATGTCAGGAAATTTCGTCAAATGGAAGTTTACTTTTTTTCCGACAACATGTACGATTCTGCAAGGGACGTGTCTTTAATTTCTACTGATCGCAACCTAACGTGTACAGAATTAACTGATGGATTTTTGTAACTGGGAGGGAGTGTTTACTGCGCGGTACAGCCTGAATAATTTAAACCAATTCAACTATTTATGAAAACTTTAAACATCCTCTATGCAATGCCAGTACTGAACAGTATTATTAGTACACTTGTTGAAGCTATAAATCTTATCGTTATGCAATTCTGTGCACACTGTGCTGTTTCCTATCCCTCCGCTCCACGCGATCTGCTATTCTGAAACTTCTATCTATTTCCTTTGTGCAGATGACACAAAATTCCCTAAGTGGATTGTGTTATAAATTGATATAAAATTTTTTAAGAGTCACAATGATCTTTCAAATGAACGTCACTTATTTCCATCTCTCAATGCCGCTCTATTAATAAGCCACTCTGTTTCAACGCAAGCAGCACTTTTCAAGTTTAATGAGGCCATCTATAAAACTCTTACAAATATAATGGCGAGTGGCCAATTGCACGCTAAATTTGTTAGAAAATTCATTGGCAGCACTGATATTGGCATTTATCCCTAGGCCACTGCAGTTACTGATTGTGTGGAACTGCACTGTGTAGGTATGGGGGACAAATTTTATTGATAGGATTCAAAGTAACTGGCAGAACATGGAGTTGAACATTGTCCTTCAGCACAAGTTATAATTGCGGTACACTGCCTTGCTTTATATGTTACTCTAACTTGCAACACACAACACTGCAACATATAATACGCATTTGAACACACACAGTGCTGTACCGTCAGTGCATTGGCTTGCCGTAGCTGTTAAAGACTTAACAGCAGACACACTTGGTTACTGTAGCTGTTAAACACTTAACAGCAGACAAAGTTGTTTACTGTAGCTGTTAAACACTTAACAGACACACTTGGTTACTGTGGCTGTTAAACACTTAACAACAGACAGTTTGTTACTGTAGTTGTTAAATACTTAACGACAGACGCAGTTGTTTACTCTCGATATTCAGCACCCAGTAACAGTTGAATATGTGAAATTTTCTATGCTGAATGTAAATGTAGGACGTTCCTGTACAACGTTGGTAAATTCCTAACAGACTAAACGAAATGTATTTAATGGGTGCGTAAGGTGAGAAAATTGTGCAGGGGTATCCGGAAAACTAGTGTCATTTCGTGTGGGGCCAGTTGTACACTAAATGTTTAGTAAATCTCTTTCAATGTACAGCTCATTCAGCAGATATCTACTTCATTCCAAGTTCATCTACACTTGGTGTTATTTTCAGGCATTCAACAGTTCCCTGTATATACCGTACTTAACTGCCACTACTTCACACCACTTCTCTCTCTCTCTCTCTCCCTCTCTTTCTCTCTCTCCCTATTCATGGATCAACTTCTTGAATCGATTCCATTTTTTATAATTTCCACTTAACAGCAAGCGAACAACCTAAATTCATCTTGATGTATGACCGTACATTTTGTAGTATATGACTGAATTTTTCCAACAAATGAATAATATTTATAAGTATGGAAACATGAGAGATGCTCTAAGAAACAAGCATTCTTAAATATATTGTTCATTTCTTGAACAAAAGTAATATAAATACATTCATTTTACAACCAGTGCATAGTATCCAATCACATGTTACAACTAGTGCATATTATCAAATCACATGTACTTAGATGCACACTTACCTGCAAAGAACTGTGAAGACTCCAGCTGTGTTTGTTCTCTCTACAGACCAGCACACCACATGAATTGACTGCAGTTGCTGACACCCACACTGAACATAGCGAACTGCCACATGTACATGCCAACAGTCATACCTGCACAAATACAGTGTTATATTACACAGCGGTACCAACATACACCAGAAGGCTTATCCCAAAGAAAAATATAGTATTACGTTTCTATACTTCCAAAGTTATTAGTGATATCTTGGCCAAGGGCCACAAATTTTTTCGAAACTCAAGATTAAGCTGGAGGCGATCCGTATTGTTACAACTACAATAACTACTACTATTACTACTACTAAAATTACAAATAGTACTGTTACTGTTACTACTACTACAATTACTACTACTATTAGTGCTGCTCCTGCTGCAGCTGCCGCTGTTCCTGCTGTTACTACACGTTTTGGAATTGAGAAACTTCTGTTGTTTTAAATTCCCTGTGGATGGCACCATTTTGCTGAAATGTATAGCAGTTGGTACCTGACATGGTGTGTTCTATGATATATTTTATTGTGCCTTAATTAGTGCATTTTGTTTGTTGAAGTACGGAATGTAAGGAAATGCACATTATGTATAAAATAAAATGAAAGACAGAGATTTAGGAATTTTGCCTGCTTTGAAATAATTTATTTATAGCACTAACAAGTCTTAATAAAGTCGTATTCTTCATTCTAAGCTGCCTTCGTCCTCTGAATTTAAGAATTAATTCACATATGCATCAAAATAGGCTCATGGTAGCTTAAGAAACACTTTCGGTGCTAAGACATACTAATTAAACAAGACAAAGTTTAATTGCCCATTCAAAGTCAAATTTCCCATAATATATACCCCTAAATTAGGATTAATGTGCAGAGTAAATAGATATATTTTAACAAAAATTTACAACAACACAGATACATTTTGCTGCATCATATTTGTGTTTCTGTTCTATCTGCATTTAATTTCGCATAAATAAAATATAGATGGAATAGAAATGAATCACATGGTTTGTGTATGACATTTTTGACTATGAAAATTAGAGATTAGAATTTATGATAAAGGGAAGACCTACGTTCTCTTTCAATGTGTGATTTAAAATTGTAATTCTGTTCACTTATAAAGAAAGACCTTACTTTACTCTGATGTGTGTCATATTGTTGCTTGGTTTCTCGTAAGTTCTAAAATTAATTGTGAGAATCGGACGCGCAAGAGAAGTTTAGTACAGCGGAGAGCTGCATGAGGTTATATAGAGTTAATATTTCTTTTTAAGAATTTTGTTATAAAAATTATCACATCCATATAACTGCAAAATATCAATGTTTGGTACACATTAAATGCAACTGTATGTTCTTTTCTCATTCACCTAACTGAAGTGAAAATTCTAAACATTTCGGATTTTTAAATTTATTTACTTCGTCAGGCCATCATCTGGCTATATCCATACATACAAACGTGTACTGCATTCTGGGATCCCCAACGCTTACAGAATAAGAACTATACAATATACATACATAAAACATCAGTGGCACTGATATTTTATGTATGTATAATGTATAATTCTTTCAATAGGTATAGATATTTCTGTATTTACGCTTAACATTCTAACCGTGATGGATAAACATACTACTTGGTCTGATTACTTTTGATCGGATTTTGTTTAATATTATATTCTAATTTTGTTAGAAACGACTTTCGTGCGAAAACTGCATTCACACGTCCGTCGCTGTCCAGTACAATTGGCGCTGTAAGGAACATTCTGCTGTATAAAGGTGTTTTGAGTTTAGACTGTATGAATATTTGGAATATGAATTCTTGGCTAATATGACAAATGAAATTTCTTAATTTCGAAATTTTTATTAGACTGTGTTGCGTGGACAAAAATATAGAACGGTTATTTTGACTGCAACGCAAGTCTTGTACCGAAAGAGACACTTAAATTTATAAACCTGTTCGAAAGTTTAAGTCCGTTCCATCAAAAGAAATAATTCAGAATCTCTTATGTGATGGACAAAATGAACTAGTTCAATTTTGGGTTTCACAGTACTTAGGGAACTGTACGTACAGCGTAACAGTTCTGGTACGTACGTTCATTTCAATGAGCGCGAATCCAAAAACTAATTTACATAAATTCAATGGCTTAAAATGTGCCGTACAATTTTGGCTTAATTGCCCTTTCACTGGATATTAAGAAGTTAGGTTCGAGAAGTCAGCAGAATGCATGCAGTTTTCATGCGAAGTGTCCGTTAGAGTTATTAGATTTTAAAGAAAATTGTTACGAGTCAAGGGATTACATTAAATATCAGAAATATCCAAATTCATAATAACGCAATCAGCATTTCTCCAGTTGTTTTTAAGAAGATGGACGGACAGAAATGTACAAAGGAACCAAAATAGCCATATTTTTGCTTTCTTTACCGAAATCCCCTAAACAGTGGCAGGGTGAATGCATATTGTTGGTGTTTGGTGTTACAGAGAGACAGAGTAACTGTAATGTTGAGTGTGTTACTGTACAGCATATTGAGTGTACAGATAGGGTACATTGTGCAGCTGAACTGTACTGACAGTAATTACAGAGAGACAGAGTTACTGTTTTTCGAGCGTGTTACCGCAAAAAATATTTTTTGTACAAATACTGTACAAACTGTACAGTCTGCAACTGAACTGTACTTACAGCAATTACACAGAAGCTGTTGCTACATGTTCAGCTGCACAACAGCACAACACATTTAATTTACAAATACTGTACAATCTGTACAGTCTGTAACTGAACTTTACTTACAGTAATTACACAGAAGCTGCTGCTACAACTTCAGCTCACAACAGCACACAAACTGTGAAGCTGATACCTTCCGTAGTGCAATGCAGACGCTTGTTTGAAATTATATAGTCCCACATATCCAGAGATTAGATCCTTCAAACTCAGGCTATTGGCTGCAAGCACAGTGTCGCAATTTGACAGTGAAAGAAACAAGAGGATGTTACAATGTTAACCGACAACCTGTGCAAAATGTAGGCCAACTCAGATAATTTCATTCTCAAGTGCCGATTTGTGGGAAAATTTTCTGAATCTTACAACATTTTACAGTAAAGTACTGACAATGCAGTTAGCCCTTCGAAATAAATAATTGTATTGCTATTCTAGGTGTTTAATTTATATCACTCCATTGCATTCCACAATGAGCAGAACCACCAAATTACATAGTAAGCAATCCATAACAGTCCCAGGTTCATTCATGTAGATAGACGCAAACTAAACTAATATCAGTAGAGGATCAGTGTGGTGTATAGCGGGGCAATAGAGGGCAGCACTGAGACATTAATTGATAGGTGCTTCTGTGTGCAAATTTGGTTGGAGCGAGTTTAAA
>Ga0123357_10007508_pt1 | contig 13485 bp, 11 predicted proteins | sample TergutEmb28metaG_FD_89873 | JGI IMG/M metagenome (GOLD analysis project Ga0123357, IMG submission 89873) | Embiratermes neotenicus P4 segment gut microbial communities from Petit-Saut dam, French Guiana - Emb289 P4 | ecosystem: Host-associated > Arthropoda: Insects > Digestive system > Gut ...
AACAAAACTGCTGCGTATCATACCTTTATATAACAATTCGGCTATCCACTGCGCATCCTTGGCATCGCTTTTTCGTCCCGGCATTTGCTTGATTAAAAAAGGATTGACCAACGTAAGCTCTAATGAAGAATAAAATTGCATAAATACTGCCAAAGCATTGTTAAATAAATCCATAATTGTGGTTTTCATAATATTAAATAAAATTTAATATTAGAAATTTTGACAAAAATATAAAATTATTGTTGTATTTTACTAAATGTAAATAAATTTTTAAAAATAGATTTTATTGTGTATTATTTTCTATAAATTCTTTAAATTATATTTATATTTTTTGTTTATTAATAAATTTGATATAAATTTGCAGCCTTTACAAATATTTAATTTTAGTATTAATAATTTAAAATTTTTATGGAATGAAAAAATTAATATCGATTTTGTTTTTGTGTGCAACAACGATTTTTGCAAATGCACAAGTTGAGAAAATGCTTGGTTATTGGATATCCGTTGATGACAATACAGGCAAAGAAGAGAGTGTTTTCTATGTTTATAAAGGCACTGACGGAAATTATTACGGAAAATTAGTAAAACTGATTGACCCAAAACGAGAAGGTGCTGTTTGCGACAAATGCACGGGAACAGACTATAACAAACCTTTGGAAGGGCTAATACTTATGAAAAGTTTGAAAGCAGACGGGAATAATCTTACAGGCGGAACAATTACCGACCCCAAAAATGGGAAAGTATATTACGTAAAAGTTTCGCTCGATACCAAAACCGACCGACTTAAAATTCGCGGCTCACTCGATAAAATAGGGATACTCGGCAGAACACAATATTGGATACGCAAAAAGTAAATAATAAAATGTTCTCTGTAATGAATTAAACTGAAAGGGTAGATTCAAGTATCAAATGCAACTTTTTTGTTTTCAGATTTACAATTAATTAATTTATTGAAATGAGAATAACTTTGAGTAAATGTTTGAGATAAATTTATTTCCCATTTCAACAAATCATCATAGTCATTATAAGTTTTTGATTATAAATTAAATAAAAAATACATTTATTTTCAATTCTTTGTGCGGCAGGGGGGACTCGAACCCCCACGCCTCTCGACATTAGTTCCTAAAACTAACGCGGCTACCATTACGCCACTGCCGCAAAAAATATTTTTCTTTTTACCAGACTGCAAAAGTACAAAAATAATCCATAAAATCAATTTATCTGTTAGAATATTACAAAATCAACATTAAAATCATAAAGATTGTTCTTTTGAGAAAAAAGTATTATTTTTGCATTAATATAAAATAGAATCCGTAAAGTAATATTTATGAAAAAAATATTTTTAATATTTTGTGTATTAATGATATACACATCTTCAAATGCACAAATAGACTCCACTTTCAACCACTTGGTAAACAAATTGGTATCTAATACCGCAGATGATTACAATTCCTTTACCGACAAAAGTAATACTTTGGGCAGCCAACTTTTTAAGAATTTTCATATCGACTGGACTACCTATTCTACAAAAGATTATAAGTGGAATCGATTCGGTATTGGAAGTGCATACGGACAGAGTTTTGCTTTTGAAAAGAATTTGACTTGGCGAATAGGATTAGGCATTGATTGGGCAAAATATACGCTGAATTATACGGGAAGTTATGAATATGTTTCAGAAAAATCCACAATGAATGTTACATCAATTAGTATTCCATTAATTATTAATTATCAAGTATTTAGTCGATTTTGGCAAGGATTGAATTTTTATACGGGTCCGGTTTTCGAACAAATTATTTCCGTAAAATCTCCTCAAATAGACCCCGATATGATAAGTCATGCACAATTCGGTTGGACAATCGGAACACGGTATCGTTTCGGCGCTATTTTCAGCGTTCGACTTTCATACGTGCATTATTTTACCGCAATGTTTGTAAATGGAGATATGATGCGCTCAGGAGTGAGATTTTCAGTCGGTTTTTAGAAAAAAAATTTTTCATTTTTTATTAAAAATAATTATTAATTTTGTCGTAAATTTTTTTAAATATTAATATATAAAATTTTTTTATTTATGTTGTTTGAATATGTATTGATTTTTATTGTTTTTATCGTTGTAATACTGTTTTTGTATTACATGCCGATAATGTTATGGGTAAAAGCACGCACTTCAGGTGTTAAGATTTCGCTGTTTCAATTGTTTGTGATGCGTATTCGTAATGTGCCACCTTCAAAAATAGTCAGTTGCATGATTGAGGCTCACAAAGCTGATATTCAAGATGTTACACGCGATGGTCTTGAAGCGCATTATCTTGCAGGGGGGCATATTGAGCGAGTTACTCATGCGCTTGTGTCGGCTTCAAAAGCAAATATTGATTTAGGCTTTAAAATGGCAACCGCTATTGACCTCGCCGGACGTGATGTTTTTGAGGCGGTTCAAATGTCGGTTAATCCGAAAGTGATTGATACTCCGCCTGTTACTGCGGTTGCAAAAGACGGCATTCAGTTGATTTCAAAAGCGAGAGTTACTGTTCGCGCAAATATCAGGCAACTCGTTGGAGGTGCAGGAGAAGAAACAGTATTAGCACGTGTAGGCGAAGGCATTGTATCTTCAATTGGTTCGGCAGCATCGCACAAATCGGTTCTTGAAAATCCCGACTCAATTTCAAAATTAGTACTGAGTAAAGGATTGGATGCAGGAACTGCATTTGAAATCTTGTCAATTGACATTGCCGACATTGACATTGGGAAAAATATCGGCGCTCAACTTCAAATGGATCAAGCCGATGCCGACAAAAATATAGCTCAGGCAAGAGCTGAGGAACGGCGAGCGATGGCAGTGGCTGGCGAGCAGGAGATGCGTGCAAAATCTCAGGAGATGCGTGCAAAAGTTATTGAGGCTGAGGCAGAAGTGCCAAAAGCGATGGCTGAAGCGTTCAGAAACGGCAATTTGGGTATAATGGATTATTACAAGATGAAAAACATTCAGGCAGATACCGATATGAGAGAGGCAATTGCAAAACCCGAAACGCCAAACGAGAAAAAAAGTACAGGAAAGTAATTTTAGAAAAAAATACAAACACTTTTCCTATTCAGGAATAAATTTAAAAAGAGACAGCAATTATAGCTGCCTCTTTTTTTGGTGCAAATGCACGAGATGATATATTGACGGACAATTACCACAATAAGGTATTTATTATGGTGCATCGTAGATACAAAGCATTATATCTTTACATTGTATCGGAATTTTTTTTAATTTCAAAAAATTTTAATTGTACCGAAATTATACTATCATCATTGTTATTCTTATTGCGAGGTCAAAAAATACCATTTTTGCATTAACATTTTGACTGATTTGCCGCTGTGCCAGCGAAAATTCGTTCATCATTTTTTCAACATTTTTTTCATTAATAAAACGAGCAAATCTACAGGAAAACTCATTTTCTTCTTCAGTCATATAGTTTAAATTCGTCTGCTGCAGGTTGAAAATGTAATTCTCGCGTACCATATGTTGCATATAATTTAAGAGTTTTTTCTGTTGTTCACGTCCTATTTTTGCATTTGAAATTTCATCAGCCCATTTGCGCATATCTTTTATCGCCTCATTTTCTTTTTTTACAGAAAGTCTCCATGCTGTACGCATTAACGTTGTAAAACGCGTAAAATTTTCAGTATTTTCTTCATCGTCTGCAGCAATTTTCAAAGCTTCGAGCATACTGCCGTTGGCAGTTCGAGCAATGTGATGTGCATTTTCTTGAGTCAAATTAAAATTTTGATTAGACATGAGATAATCTGAAATTTCATCATCTTTAAGTGGCTGAATATTAACAAGTTGTGTGCGTGACATTATTGTTGGCAACAGTAAATTCGGCTGATTGCTAACAAGTAAAAAAACTGTTTTTTCGGGCGGCTCTTCCAATATTTTCAGAATTTTATTTGCAATAATATCACCGTACATTTTTTCAGGGAGCCAAATTATCATAATTTTGTATTCCGATTCATAACTTTTAAAACTAAGCTTTTTGATAATTTGGTCGCTTTCGCTTGCAAAAATATAACCGATTTTTTTATTACCGTCCGAAGAAAAATCAAGCCAGTCGTCGTATCCGAAATATTCGTTATTGAGAACCATTTCGCGAAATTTCATAGTAAAATCATCGCAAACCCAAATTTTGTTTCCTTCAGGTTTGACATAGGGGAAAACAAAATGTAAGTCGGGATGAGCGAGTTTTGTATATTTTACACAGGAGGGACAAATGCCACAAGAGTCAGTATCGGTACGATTTGTACAAGAAATATATTGCGCATAGGCCAATGCAAGTCGTAATTTTCCGATTCCTTCCCGACCTGAAATCAACTGAGCATGTGCAATTCGCTGTTCTGCAACACTTTGAATAAAACGTTGCTTGACGATTTGATGTCCTATTATTTGAGAAAATAACATTTATTTTAAAATTATTATAAATTAAATACTAAGATTTTTTTTTTGATAAAAATCAATTAATTGTTGAAGGCTTTATTTTTCCACCACTTTTCCTGCGCCCGAAGTGTCTTTTGAAACTGCTTTTGGAGAACCTGAATAAATAATAGAACTTGCCCCGGAAGATTCGGCTGTGAGCGAATTTATTACAAAACATTGAATTTTTGACGCTCCTGATGCATGTACATCAACATTTTCGGCTGTTAAATTGTCTGCTTTAATAGATGATGCCCCGCTGGCAATTGCATTGAAATATTGTGCCGCACCTGAAAAAATAGCATCGGAGGCGCCACTGGTTTCACATTCAATTTTGTTCGCTGTAAGGTTTGCGATTTTCAAATCACTTGCTCCACTAATATCAATATCCAAATCATTAATATTAAAGGCATTAGAAATATTTAATGTTGATGCGCCGGTTAATTCAAGATTTTTTAATTCATTGATTTTCAACTTTATAACTATCGGCGCAGACGGAATTAAATTATAACGCCGTTGCGGTTTCAAAGTTAGAGTTGTGCCTCTGGCATTTATATCAAGCAAACCAATAATATTAAAATCGGTCTTTACTACAAGTTCGGTACCTTCACTTTTAATGCTATCTATTTGTAAATCAACATTCAAATTATTTTCCAAAATAATTTTATTTACATTTTCGGAAAAATTAAAAGTGCGCTCTGTAAAACTTCCATTGCCACTAATATTTTTTTTATCTAATTGCCATTTACTAAAATTATTAGTATTCCAATTATCTCTAACTTGCTGCCAATCCGCTTTCCAGCCCGCAAACGACAATGCCACAATCGAAGCAAACCACACAACCAAAGTGATTATTTTGACTGCTTTGTTGACTTTCCCCCAATGAAATATTTTTTGACAAATCCAATAAAGAAAAGCCATAAGAGGGATTCCGATTAACAGACATAATCCAATAGTTGCGATTGCAGGATGTTGCACAAAAAGGAAGGTGTCGTTTGAAAATGGAATTACTCCTCCAAGTATGCCTGTTCCTACTCCTAAAAGCACGGCAATCAGTACAATAATAACAATTACAATAATAGGTATTACGACTATTCCCAAGCAGACAAGGCAAATTTTGAGAAAAGCACTTATACAACCGCTGTTATTGCTTTTTTCCTGTAAATTATTTTCTTGATTTGCATCTGCTGCAACGGTTTTCCCGATATTTTCAAGAGTAACCGATTCGCCGGTCATTTTCAAACGGTCTTCTGCTGTTTTAGCCTCCGGTACAATTATCCAAAGTGCTATATACAAAATAAATATCCAACCTGGGGTAACAATCCACGAAAAAATTGGAATTGTGATAAAAAATAATGCAACAACTGCAAGTCTCACCCACGTGACATCCCAGCCGAGATAAGCGGCAGCACCTGAACAAACACCGCCAAGCATTTTGTTGCGCGGGTCACGAAAAAACTGCTTCCTTTGCTTTGTTGAGGTGTTTTCATTTGCATTTGTGCTTTGACTTGAGGCAAATTGCTCAAAAGTTGATTCTTTTTCTTGACTATCGTCAAAATCAGATGGTCGTCCCATTTGAACAATAAGTTGTTCAACGCCATCAATATTTATCACGTCATATCCCTGAGTAAGTTTTGCGCTAAAAATTTCGCCGATTCGTGCCTCAAAATCACTCATAATTTCGCCGCTGTCTTCCTGTCTGGAAAAATACGTTTTCAAATTTTTCAAATAATTTTCCAACAATGCGTATGCATCTTCGTCGATGTTAAAAACACGACCATTCAAATTGATTGTTAATGTCTTTTTCATTTTTATAAAATATTAAAAATAAGAAATTTATAAATTCAAGAACTAATTTTTTGTGGTTAATAAATTGATTTCAAATGATTTATCGTTTGTTCAATTTCGTCCCATGTAGCCTGAAGTTCGGTCAGATATTCACTTCCCGACTCGGTAATCCGATAATATTTTCGTGGCGGACCTTGTTTTGATTCAATCCATTGATACGAAAGCAGTTTCATATTCTTCAGCCGCATTAGCAACGGATAAATCGTTCCTTCAACAACAATGAGTTTTGCCTCTTTGAGAATTTGAATAATATCTGCCACATAAACAGGTTTTTCTTTGATTATCAAAAGAATACAATAATCGAGTATTCCTTTTAGCATTTGAGTTTTTGAATTGTCCGAATTAACTTTTTCCATTGAATTCTTCCTTTATTTTGTTAATTACTAAATTATTATGTTGAATAAAATAAAATAAAAAATTAATTTTATAATACTTTTTTTTGAGAATGCAAAGATATATAATTTATTATATATTATGCAAAACATAATACGTAAAATTAACAAAGTTTAACTAAAAACTTATTTTCCCCATTGAAAATAAAATTTTCAATATTTTGTGCAATTCGATGAACATAATTTTTTGCCTGCTTAATAAAAAAATGTATTTTTGCAAAAAAAAATTACAATGAAGTTGAAAATAAGCATATTAACATTAATTCTGTGTTTGTCGGCATGCAGCATCTCGTACAAATTCAATGGAGCAATGATAGATTATTCAAAAACAAAAACCATTTCTGTTGCCGATTTTCCTTCTGTTGCCGAGTCGAATCCTTATACTGCCCTGCCATATGAGTTTTCAGAAGCGTTGCGAGATATTTACACGCGACAAACGCGCCTGCAAGTTATTAAATCGGGTGGCGATATGAATCTTGAAGGCGAAATAACGAGTTTGCAACTTGCTCCAATGGCAATTTCGGAAGATTCTTATGCGGCACAGACAAAAGTAACGATTACAATCCGAGTGCGTTACAGCAACAAAGCCGTCCCCGAAGACGATTTTGAAAAAACATATTCGGCATTCCGCCAGTTTAGCAGCAGCACCACGCTCAATGACGCATTATCTACGCTTGTCCCCGAAATTATCAAAGAAATCACTGAAATGATTTTTAACGATACAGCGGGAAAATGGTAATTTTTTTAGAATAAAAATAAATAATTTTATCACTTTATTGCAAACGTTTGCGTTTTTTTTGAAAACTTGAATTTTCTAAATTAGTATATGTTAAATAATAAGGTTTTACCTTTGAAAAATTTTTTTGAACATTTTTAACACAACTAAAATTTTAATATCTATAAAATATGATTTTATCTTTTGAAATCAATCTACAAATTGCATACGGGCAAACTCTTTTCGTGTGCGGTTCACTTGCCGAACTTGGCTCAAACGACCGCTCTATTGCCTGCCCGATGACCTGCATTGACGGCAACAAATGGATTGCCGAAGTTAAAGTTAGCGAGAATTTTAATAATTTTTCGTATTCGTATTTTATTAAAGACCAATATAATAAAATTTTTCCGGAATGGGGAAGCGCCCGTTGTGTATCGAATTTTGGGGCTGTTTTTTTAGGTTTGAGTGATGAATGGCAAACGCCTCCTGCTCAGGAATTTTTGTTTACTTCTGCTTTTTCCGAAAGTTTTTATGCCCAAAAACATTCTGATACGATAATTAATTTAAAAAACGACAGCGTTGTGTTAAATGTTCGATGCCCAATAGTTGCTCAGGGACAAGTACTTGCAATTTCCGGAGCAAGCGAATATTTAGGCTTTTGGAATGTTGAAAAATCTTTAGCATTAACCTGTTGCGCAGATGGGCAGTGGCAAATTGCGCTTGAGGCATCGGAACTGAAAGCCGAGAGTGAATTCAAATTTTTAATAATCGAAAGCCGAACGGGCAATGTTGTTCAATGGGAAGAAGGCGACAATCGCCTGTTAGTTTCAAAAAATATTAAAACGCTAAAAAAATCAATTGAAATTCATAACTGTACATTTCGCTTGCCGTGGGTAAATTTCCGTGCGTCAGGTATTGCAATTCCCGTTTTTTCGTTGCGCACGGCAGAAAGTTTCGGGATAGGCGAATTTCCGGATTTGCTCAAAATGGTCGATTGGGCATCTGCCACAAATCAGAAAATTATTCAAATTTTACCTGTAAATGATACAACAATTTCCGGCAAATGGACTGATTCATATCCATATAGCGCAATTTCAATATATGCACTGCATCCTGTTTATTTAGGAATAAAACAATTTCCATTAAAAGATAAAAATATTTATAATGAATTTTTGCAAAAAGCCGAAAAATTGAACAATCTGTCGCAAATCGATTATGAGGCGGTTTTTTTATTAAAAAAAGAATATGTTTCAAAACTTTTTGAACAGGATGGTACAAAAGTTTTGAAATCAAAAACTTTTAAAGATTTTTTTCAAAAAAATGAATACTGGTTATTCCCTTATTCATGTTTTTGTTATTTGCGTGATACTTTTGGCGCTGCTGATATTGGATTTTGGCAATCAAATAAAATTTATAACAGAGAAGAACTCTCAGGTCAAATTCAAGAAAACGCTCAGATGCAACAGGCTGTAAATCGTAATTATTTCATTCAATTTTTGTTGCATCAGCAGTTGAAATCTGTAAAGCAATATGCTAACAGTAAGGGAATTATACTCAAAGGAGACATTCCGATAGGGGTAAATCGCAATAGTGTTGATGTTTGGACAGAACCACAATATTTCAATCTTAATACACAAACAGGAGCCCCTCCCGACAATTTTTCAATGACAGGGCAAAATTGGGGATTTCCAACCTATAATTGGGACGAGATGGCAAAAGATAATTTCAAATGGTGGAAAAATCGTTTTTGTAAAATGTCCGATTATTTTGACGCTTATAGAATTGACCATATTTTGGGCTTTTTTAGAATTTGGGAAATACCTGAACATTCGGTACAGGGACTTTTGGGCTGCTTTAGTCCCGCTTTGCCGATTTCGGAAGATGAAATTCGCAGAGAAGGATTGAATTTTAATTATGATTTTATGACAAAGCCATATATTCACGAGTATTTTTTGAGTGAAATTTTTGGTGAATATAAATCGGAAATAATAAATACTTTTCTTATGCCAACCGATTGGCAACGCTTTGCATTGAAGGATTTTTGTGATACACAGAAAAAAATAAAGAATATTTTTGATGGAAAAACAGATGAGAAATCAGTCAAAATACGCGATGGTCTTTATTCTCTGTGTAGTGAAGTCCTTTTTATTGCCGATAAAGACGAAAAAAATAAATTTCATCCGCGCATAACTGCACAATATTCTTATGCCTATCAAAGTTTGGATAATGGACAAAAAGCGGCTTTCAACCGAATATATGATAATTTTTTCTATCATCGACACAACAATTTCTGGTACAATAGGGCAATGCAAAAACTGCCTGCACTTATTGCAGCAACACAAATGCTGGTTTGTGGCGAAGACTTGGGAATGATACCCGACTGCGTGCCAGCCGTTATGCACCAATTACAGATACTTTCACTCGAAATACAACGAATGCCAAAAGACAACGGAAAAATATTTGAAATATTAAACAATATACCATATCTGTCGGTTTGCACAACCTCAACGCACGATATGTCGCCGCTTCGCCTCTGGTGGAAAGAAAATCAGGCAAACACACAACTCTATTACAACGAAATTTTAAAGCGCAATGGCGATGCTCCTAAAGAATGTACCGCCGAAATTGCAACACAAATCGTAAACAATCATTTGGCTTCGCCTGCAATGCTTGTTATTTTACCTCTGCAAGACCTGCTTGCAATGGACGACGAATTGAAAAATTCTAACATTGAAACAGAACGCATTAATGTTCCTTCAAATCCGCAACATTATTGGCGCTACCGTATGCATGTTTCAATAGAACAATTACTTAACGCACAAAATTTTAATAATCATTTAAAATTAATAACTCAAATAACGGGTAGATAAATTTTTTGATTTATCTACTGATTTATTCAATTTTTAAAAGATTTTATAAAACAATTAAATTGTTATTCCGCCGTCAACACTGATAACAGCGCCATTTATATACGCAGCCTCATCACTTGCCAAAAAGGCATATACCGCAGCAATTTCTTCGGGCTGCCCCAGTCGCCGCAACGGAACTTTTTCTTCCATTGATGTAAGTACTTCCTGCGGCATTTTTTTTACCATTTCGGTTAAAATAAATCCGGGAGCAACAGCATTCACAGTAATCCCGCGCTTGCCAAGTTCCTTCGCCATTGTCTTTGTCATTCCGATTAAGCCTGCTTTTGTGGCTACGTAATTTGTTTGTCCGAAGTTTCCATACAAAGCCACAACCGATGAGGCATTAATAATTCTGCCCCAAGCGTTTTCACTCATCACTTCGGCAGCACATTTTGCACAATTAAAAACACCTGTAAGATTTACATCAATAACCTGCTGCCAAAGGTCAGGGGTCATTTTTTTGAGCGTAGCATCGCGAGTAATTCCGGCATTGTTTATCAGAATATCGTATCTTCCGTATTCTTTTATAACACTGGCTGTTGCCTGTTCTACTTCTGCAAAAACGGAAGTATTTACTTTCATAAATGCTGCTTTGCCACCGTTTTTTACTATTTCAGCGGCTGTTTGAGTTCCTTTTTCTTCGTTGAAATCCCAGATGACAACTGTTGCACCTTCGGAGGCAAATCGCATGGCTGTTGCTTTTCCGATGCCGTCGGCTCCGCCTGTAATAACAGCAATTTTATCGTTTAATCCTTTCATCACACTATTCAATTAGTAATTTATATTTAAAATATTTAGATTTATAAAAAATGTAATTGCAAAGTTAATAAAAAAATAAGATTTTGAGAAAAGTAATTATTTTTTTGATTTTTACAGAATATAATAATTTGAATTTGCAAATTATTATTATTTGTTGTACCTTTGCAGCGCAAAAAATATATGGTGGGCTTAGCTCAGTTGGTTAGAGTATCAGATTGTGGTTCTGAGGGTCGTGGGTTCGAGCCCCACCGTCCACCCCAAAGGTTTAAAAAGATTTTTAGCCATAAAACAGCCCAGAAAGGCAGTTTTATGAAAGTGTTATTTTTTTGTAAAAGCAATGTTCGGAGCATAATATTCCGAATAATAACGAAAAAAATAGTATAAAAAATAGCATTGAATAATATGGCGACTTTTAAAGTAGTGTAGTGTCATAGTTACTATGTCGTAAATAATATTTGTCTTTGGCGAAAAAATATCGCCATGATAAAGTATAGGATAAAATTAACAGCGGAGGAGCGTAAAGAATTGGAAACAATATTAAGCAAAGGTTCCCCATAAAAGTCAAAAAGTGCTCAATGCCATAATATTGTTAGGTGTAGATGAAAGTCAGCCGAAAGAAATGCGTTCAACAAATGACTCAATGACTCTATTTCAAAAGTACTACAAATCAGTATGAAAAAAAATAGACAGGATAAAAAAACGATTTGTAGAAGATGATATTGATATAGCGTTGTCAGGCCATTCCAAAGAACGTGAATATGCAAATAAAGTTGATGGTGATTTGGAAGCAAAATTAGTGGCATCAAGTTGTAGTGAGGCGCCGGCAGGTTATGTGCGTTGGTCTTTACAAATGCTTGCCGATAAGGCAGTTGAGTTGGAGTATGTTGAAGAAATCTCATATGAAACAGTTCGTCGCGTTTTAATCCTTAACTCCGCATAAAATTACCCCGTCTAATCTCGAAAATATAAAAAATCTGTATTACCTTTGGTAATATCGTTTTTTTTCTAACTTTACAGTAACCTCATTAGGTTACTTATTAACAATATTGTTTAACATAAACCAATAATGCAACAATAAAAAATAATCAGTAAAAGTTGATGTAAAATAAAAAAAACTCGCGAATAGTGTTTAATAATTGATAATATTCTTACAGAGAGTAATTCATAAAAATTTACCATGAATTTGCTTGTATTTTATGAAATTTTTTATCATTTTTTGTTTAAATGCTTTGTTTGATAAAAAATTATTGTTTATCTTTGCAGTCCTAAAAATATAAAACATTTTATGAAAACTTAAATAAATAATTTTGTTTATAACTTTATGAAAAGATTTATATTATTTTATAATACAATTTTATAATACAAATAGAATATTTATTATGTTTTGAAATTAATTAAGCATTAATATCTTGATTGAATTTATAAAAATAATAAAAAAAAATTAAATATATTAACAATATAAATAATAAGGAAAGATGAGCAATTTAAACAATAATGTAGAAAATTTACATATTGGAAAATTTGTAAAAGAGCAGTTGCGTAACAACGGGCAGTCAATTGTTTGGCTGACAAAACAATTGGGTTACGACCGTTCAAAAATCTATCGAATTTTTTACAATCCTGACATATTTGTAAGCAATTTGATGAAAATTTCCGTAGCCCTCAAACATAACTTTTTCGAGGATTTATCCAAGCAATTTGAGCAAATAATGGATAATCAAGGTGAAAAGTATCGTAGTTAAGTAGTTTTCAGTGAAATAGTCTTCATGTCATTTTACCGGTTTTATCTGCATGCAAAACTTTAATTAACTGCGAGAGTCGAAGCGTTGAAATTGACTCAAGGTTTCGTAATAGAACCGAAGTGTGAGTTGTTTGCCAATTGGTAAGATTAATGTATATAAAAAAATTAATGCGTTTGTCATCAATTGCACTTAGATTGTTACAAAATACACCTTCTTTTACTACAGCTACCTTTATTTTACTTGATTTTTATTACAAATAAGTGTTAAAAAGCCATATTAAATGTACTACAAATCACTTCATCCAAGTATTATTTTTATTAGATAAAAAAATATTTATTTTCATTACTATTCGAGAAATTTTAATTTTATGCATTTTCAATTTTTGTTCTTACTGCTAAATAGCGGTAGAAAAAATACATCAAAAAAGTAATTCAACATTTAATAATTTTTTCTGATTCACACTGTGCAGACACGTTTGATGCTACGTTTCTGCTTTCTTATTTGTTGAGTTTTAATTGTAAAGAATAATCATTTTATGTTCAAAATATTTTATAAAAAAATTATATCTTTCTTCTATAAATTCAACCAAGTATTCATTAAAAACCCCTGTTAACCGCAATAACTTTAGCGTAAGCGCATGATTTCATTTGCCTGCCACAGCAGGAGCGAC
>Ga0123357_10007509_pt1 | contig 13483 bp, 12 predicted proteins | sample TergutEmb28metaG_FD_89873 | JGI IMG/M metagenome (GOLD analysis project Ga0123357, IMG submission 89873) | Embiratermes neotenicus P4 segment gut microbial communities from Petit-Saut dam, French Guiana - Emb289 P4 | ecosystem: Host-associated > Arthropoda: Insects > Digestive system > Gut ...
ATTGATATGAACTGGTTTTGTGAGTAGTCTGTATATTTGAATCTTGGCATATTTATATGATAGCATAGAATTGTGGTTATTGCAAATTATTTTAAGATTTAGATATAAATTCGACAAACTCAATACACGATTAGCGCTCCGAACGCTCTTCGCGCCCTCAGGTTTCGCAAAACTGTGTTCGGGCTACACACTCTGCATGGTTTTCGCTCTACTACATTAGGGGTATGGGTCAATGCCACGCATTGCCCTATTACAGATCCCAAAACGTCGCCAATCTTAAACGTTATGCGAAATTGGGGCTTACATTTATTGATAAATATTTAAATAAAAAATATAAAGTGTATAAATTATTATATATAATAAATGAATATTTACAAAAGAAAGAATATATTGTAAAATAAATTTAATAAAATATTGGAGAGAAATTTGGACTATAAAATATTGGAAATATTGGATAATAAAAAAAAGTGAATATACAGATAATATTTTAAGAAAGTTGTCTAAATGGTTTGGAAATGAGGAAAATTTAATAAATTATTTAAATACTGTATATAAATATCCCTTTTGGGCAGCTTTTTATAATAATAAATGTATTGACTTTTTTTTTTAAATACATTATAGTACCTGAATCCGTATAGAAAATACAGTAAGTCATTGTAACACAAAAAATTAATCTAAAAATAAGATCACCCAATGGGTGAAAAAAAGATCACGTTTTCTCTTTTTATGTTATAGTTTAGTTAAAAACAAAAAACAACATGAGAGAAAATCGTGATCATGAAAAAGACTACCACTGAAACCATTGAAAGTAAAGGCGGATTAATCCTTACCGGGGAAATGGTAATGAAAACCGGACTCGGATCTATACAAAGTTCAAATGTTAAGAACGCCGGAACTATAATTACGTGCTTGTTAGGCCTTATGGTAGAAGGGAAAAGTGATTTTGAAAATATTGCGGAAAAGCGCTTAAGCATGTTTTTTAATAAAGCATTGATGTTGCCGTTTGTATTTGCGAAGGAACGGTACGACTTTACTTTGGTAAAATGGCAGCGGATGTAGATAAAATTATCAGTTAATTACGTGAATGCTCTGTAAGAATAATACAAGAAGCGCCGTTACATGGGATATGGATCGATAGAAAAAATTATCTTCCGGTAGACATTGATTGGCAGCCGTTTATTATTTCGTATGAATGGCGGGAATGATTCCTTTGAAACATTGAAGGCGACAGCGAATGCTGATAAAGGGCTATATTGCATCATAAAACGAAATAAAAGGAAGGAAAGTGATGTTGCATGGCTTAAAACAGCGGAACGGTACGGGAAGCAGGTTGAAGTGCGGAAAGGGAAAACTGTCTGGATTGGAACGATAGACATACCGCCGCGGAAGAAAAACGAAATAGCAAACGGTGTCAAATGCGTATTTGAAGTTATCGAACGGACAATAGACAGCGATGGGAATCCGTATTTATTTTCAGAAATAGAAGTAAATAGTTGGTGGACGAACGTAGATTGCGAAGCAAAGAAAGTAATAGAATTATACCATTGACCATGCCATCAGTGAGCAGTTTCATGGTGAATTGAAACATAATATGGGGATTGAGCGGTTGCCGTCGGGAAGCTGGCGGTGAACAAGATCATTCTTGCGATAGCAATGAATGCGTACAATACATTAAAAATGCTTGGACAAAAAGCAATAGAGAAAAAAGGCTTTAAGAAATTTAAACGTAAACTGATTGGGAAAGTCATTCGTGATTTGATATGTGTTACCGGAAAATTGGTAAAACATGGCAGGGAATTGATATTTAAAATGAACGAGAAAGATCCAATGCTTTCAGTTTTTCTACGGTTGAACGCAGCGCTGGATTGTCCATAAAAAATGAATATTTTAGAAAATTTAAATTTTTTAATAATACTAATAGGAAAATCGGTAATAAAAAAAATTCTGGTATTGAATTTTTTATTTTTCACTCTAAGTTCTATCTATTCACGATTTTGATTGTATATTTTTCTGAAATATTTCGCTCTGTTACAAATTGGATGTAATTTTATACGGATTCTGGCTATATTTATTAGTTTTGATTAGTGTCGTTTTGGTTAGCACTGTTGTGATAGATTTTTTTATGGTTGCTCTAACTCCAAATAAATCTGTCAAGAAAATTTAATCAATATTTCCTTAGAATTTCTATGGGTTTAAGCTTACCCGCGCGTCTGGCGGGAATCCAGGAGGCAAGTACAGAACATAATACGGTAAAAAAACCAATTGCGATTATGGCCGGGATATTTATTATTACAGGAATTTTTTCCAGATAATATCCGGAGTTAAGTATCCTTACCGGTTCGGCGTTAAAGATTGCTGTAAAGAAACTTAAAAAAATTTCAAGACCGTGCAGAAGCGCATTGATGTTATATCCTATAAGAAGGCCGGCTCCCAAACCAACGATCGATCCGGCAAGCCCTGTAAGAAAAGCGCCCCATAAAAAAATTGCGCCTGTAAATGCGGTTGACGCGCCGCCTGTTTTTAAAACGGCAATGTCCCGGCGGCGTTCAATTGCAAGCATTGATGTTGCAGATGATACATTTACAGAAGCCACCACTACTATAAGGGCCATAATAAACAGCAGAAGCTGGCGTGTTGATTCATACGAACTGTATTGCGCGCTCTGCAGTGATTTCCAGGTGTAGATTCCGTAACCTGGTCCGAGCTTTTGTGAAAGTACTTCAGCTGTCCTGTCGGCTCCGGTGTATGGATCGTTGATTTTAAGCATTAAATAAACTGGCGTGGTTACAGGTAAGATTTTTATTCCTTCTTCAAAATTCATTATGCACCATAATGAATCAAGTTCACGGTATCCCGATGAAACAATACCGCGTACTGTAAATGATGTGACACGAGGAATCAAACGGCCGCCCGGGCCGGTGCTGATGGTCATTATCCGGACCGTACCGCCGGCCTGTACTCCTGTTAATCGTGCAAGTTCTTCGCCGAGCAGGACCTCCCGTCCGGAACCAAGTCTGCCGTCGCCTGAAATGGTCTGCAGAAACTTTCGGCTGCCTTCATCATCCCAGAATGAGTTTTCCACAGCCCTGATTGTTGCTCCGCGGGAAGCAAGGCTACCGACCAAAATGCCCAGGCCGTCGGCTTCCTGCCAGACTCCCCTTACATTTTTTTGTTCCTTAACACTGTTTATAACAGGTTCAAAGCCAAGGGGATCGATGTAATTATAAATCTGCAGATGGCCTGTGCCCAGTTCCAGATAACGATCCGTAATTCCGCGGATCATGCCGTCGGCGACAATAAGTGTTACTACAATCGGAATCAGGCTAAGCGCAATTCCGGCGGCAGCTCCGCGCAGATAGCGGCCTCCTTCCTTTGCCCTTCCCAACAAATAACGGAACGCTATAAAAAAGGCGGCTGCGGTTTTCAATTATGTTTTTCCCCGGAGCCGCCAAGGCAGATTAGAATGCCGTGTTCAAGATTGTAGCGTATGTGGGCCCTTGCAGCCAGATTTTGATCATGGGTTACAACAATTAAGGTCTTGCCCCATTTTTCCGCGCCGGCAAAAAGGAGTTCCGCAGCGAGACTGCTGTTTTGGGGATCAAGGTTGCCTGTAGGTTCATCAGCAAGGATAAGCTGCGGATCATTGACCATTGCTCTGGCCACCGCAACCCTCTGCCGCTCGCCGCCGGAGAGCTGGGACGGAAAATGATGCAGCCTTGCCTGAAGTTTCATGTCCAGAAGCAGGAGCCTGGCTTTTTCGGTTGCGTCCTTTTTTTTCATCCCGGTCATGTAAGCCGGAAGCATTACATTTTCCAGTGCTGTAAAATCTTTTAATAAATAATGAAACTGGAAAATAAATCCAATTTGTTTTTGTCTGTACAGCGACAATTCATTTTCAGAAAGGGATGTTATGTTTGCTCCGCCTATTATCACATTGCCGCTGTCACACCGATCAAGGCCGCCGATGATATTCAGAAAAGTACTTTTTCCGCTGCCGCTTGACCCGCTTATTGCTACGGACCTTCCCTGCACTGCAGTAAAGTTTATGCCCTGGAGTACGCGTATTTCTTCGTTGCCGGATTTATAGGTTTTAACCAGGTTTTCAACCTGAATCAGCGGCTCCAAAGGAGACGACGGCTTTGAAGGAAACGAAGGTTCCGAAGGAAACGAGGGTTCATTATTCATAACGTAAAACCTCCGCCGGCCTTGTTCTCGATACCCTGCCGGAAGCAAACCAGGCTGCAACCACTGCAGATAAAAAGCCGAAAAGAAAAATCAGAACAACTTCATGCGGTATTACCCTGGAAGGGATCTCCCTGATATAAAAAACAGCGGGAGAAAAAATATTAAAACTGCCGGCTTCTCCGGAACCTAAAAAATCTGCGGCTACATTGACGGCCGATATAAACAGGTTCGCTATTTTTTCAAGAAAAGAAAAAAACGCAGGGATATTAAACGCAAGGAGCAGGCCGGCGATTAAACCGATCACTGCACCTGTAAGCCCGATAAAAACCCCGTCCAGTATAAAAACAAAACGTACAGCGATATCGGAAGCGCCCAGCGCGCGCAGCATTCCTATTTCCTCACGCCGTTCCAGAACCGAACGCCGCTGGGACTGGAAAATATTCAATCCAACAACTATAAAAATCAAACCAACCAAAATAAACATCATAAGTTTTTCTGTCCTTAGGGCGCTGAAGAAAGAACGGTTATAATCCCTCCAGGATGAAACGGAGACAGACGCAAACATAGGATCTGCAGATGAAACAATTATTTTTTCAACAGCTGCCATAAACTGCCTGTCCTGCCACCTATCCTTAAGTTTAATCGAAAGAACCGGCTTTTCCCCCGGACCTGCCAGCATGGCCGCCCTGTCAATATTTATAAAAGCCCAGCCTAAATCGTATTCATAATAACCGCAGCTGAAAATGCCGGTAACTTTGTAGGAGTAACCGTTTCCTTCTTCCTGCCCAAAAAGTCCCCCCGATACCGCAAGAACAGTAACGGTATCTCCGGGCCGCACCGAAAGCATCCTGGCAAGCTCGGTTCCCAGTACAATGTTGTCAGGAGATGAAAGATCAAAAGTACCGCTCTCCATTTCCAGCTTTCCGGCAAGTCCGGGATCTGCAGTCAGAGCGTTAACCGGCAAACCGCGCAGTACGGCGCCCCTGACACCGGATACTTTACCTCTGACAAGTACGCTGGTCTCCCTGAATAACATTGCCGAAGTAATTCCGGGTAAAGCGCGGATACGGTTCTCAAGTTCGTCGGCTGCAGGTCCGGCCGGAAGATTTTCCACACGCAGATGACCGGAAGAAATTTCCAGAATACTCTCGATGAATCCAAGCTGAAAACCGTTCATAACGGCGATAATGACAATCAGGGCCAATACTCCGGTAGCAATTCCCAGAACAGAAAAAATCGCTGACGGAGAATTTTTTCTGTCTCCGGAAATATAGCGGCGTGCAACATAACCAACCCAGCGGGTCCTAAGGAAAAAAAAGTTTTTCATTGCCCGATCCTGGCAGACGGCTGGCGTACCCTTTCTTCTGAAACCTTGCGGCCTTCTTCCCAAACAGCGCGAAGCATCAGTTTACCGTCTATATACAATTCTTCGGTATCTGTGGTACCGTCTGTCCTTACAACCCGTTCCAGTACACCGTTATTAAAGTTACGTTCCAGGATGCGGTTTCCCTTATCATCATATTCATATTGGGTAAGTTTATCCTCATCAGCGGATTTCCAGTATACCGAATCAAGTCGGTCCCCTGTCCATGTATTTACCAGCTTACCTACTGTATTGCCGTTTTCATCAAACCTCGTCTCTGTAATAACCCGTCCCTTGCTGTCAGTTGTATAAACGGCTTTTGAATCTGCCGGAATTACAAAGCCGTCGGGAAACAGGGAACTGTATGCCAATCCCGGATTTTCGAATTCCGGTTCCTTTGACATACCGGGATTTACAGCCGGAAAAGATACCAATCTGGAAAGTTCCCCTGTTATATCCGTAATGTAAGTCCGTTCAATTGTACGCAGCGATGCCGAACGGGTATAGCGGTACAGATCGACATAAGCGGCTTCATTTGCCGTTTGGGTATTTGTGTTTGCTGCCGGCATAGTTTCGTCCGCGGCTTCATTTACGGCAGCGGCAGTTTCATCGGGGGCAGTTTCACCTGCATCCTCAGTATCAGCAGCAGGTAATTGATTTACGCGGTTTTCTGTTTTTATAAGCAGGCCGCCGGAGTATGTAAAATTGGTAATCCTTATTGTGCTTATGTTTCCTCCGGAGTCATACGTGAACTGCCTTTCTTCGATAATAAAACGGTTTTCATTATAAACTTCGATAAAATCCATAGCCTCCGGATTATCTTCAGTTACAAGTCCGGACGCGTTAAGCCTGGTAATATTTTTTTGATCATGGAATATCCATTGCTGTCTGTACGGTGATCCGTTTTCGTAAAGAATCCGTGACTCACAGGAGTACAGATAATTAAAGTAAGGTAAAATGGAAGAAGGAATTTCAGAAGCGCTGATATTTTTTACAGAAAGGCAGTATTCATTCCGCAGCGCGGCAAGGCCGGATGGTACGTACTCAATGGCCATTCCGGAGGCATTCGATCGGTACCACACCGGAGCGGCCTCTGATGTATCCGCCGATGTATCCTGTTCCTGCCCCCAGAGGAACCCTGCGGAAATTATTGCGTACAGGAGGAAGAAAACCTGTTTAGACAAGGCCGGCAAATTCTTCTGCATAGGAATGCGGATTGAATGGCTGAATGTCATTATATTTTTCACCGGTGCATAAAAAAACCACCGGTAATCCCAATTCGTCTGCCAGAGAAAACACCGCGCCTCCGCGTGCGGTGGAATCAAATTTCGCAAGAACTATACCGTCCAGTTTTACGGCCTGGTTAAATATTTCGGCCTGGGTAACTGCGTTTCTTCCGGTTGTGGCGTCAAGCACCAGGTATTTTATATAACGGCAGCCGGAAGCCTTTGATTCAACTACCCTGTCAATCTTCTTTAATTCTTCCACAAGGGAAGCCTTTGTATGCATGCGGCCCGCAGTATCTGCAATAATCAGATCGCCGCTGCCGGATTGCGCGGCTACAAGCGCGTCATAAATTACGGCTGCCGGATCGCCGCCGTGCTGGTGAGCCACAACCCGGACTCCCAGACGTTCGCCGTGTATTTTAATCTGATCGATTGCGGCAGCACGGAATGTATCTCCGGCCGCAAGTATCGGCTTGCGTTTAAGGTCAAGACCGCGTTTTGCAAGTTTGGCCGCAGTGGTGGTTTTGCCGACGCCGTTCACGCCGAGCAGAAGAATAACCATCAGTTCATCACCGGCGGGAACCGAAGTATCCGGCGCTCCGCCTTTAAGCAGCATCTGTTCAAGCAGGCCGGCCAAAACTTTTTTGGCGCCATCGCCGTCATTTATTTTTTCTTTTTTGCATAGCTGCTGCAGCTGATCTGTGAGCTTGTACGCTTCGGCCGCGCCGAAATCTCCTTCCACAAGCAGATCGGTCAGGTCTTCGAAAATATCTTCGGAAAGGGTTTTGCCGAATCCAAAAAAATTTTTTATGCGTTCTGTAAATGGTGTCATTGTTCGTTCTCCGGCAGGGTATTTTTGAATTGAGCTATTGGGTCGGCGTTGGTTCCGGAAGTACCAAGATACCGGACGATGCGGTAAATGATTTCCGCGGCGGACAGCCCAAGCAGCACATAGGCGCCGATTTGCACATAGCTGGATGTTAATGCGGAATTGTACATGGCGCTGGTTTGGGGATTTTGTCTGGGATAAGCGTTTATGTAGTTCCCGGCAATGTTTATCGCCAACAGCGTTACAGGCAGGGTAACCCAGAATCTGCCGTAAGCGGAATAAAAATTATTCCTGGCTGTCGCGACGCGTTTTTCTTCAGGAGAAACAGGGACACTGGTCTTTATCGCCAGAGAGCTTCCGGCATTGATAAATTCCGCGTTCCCCCTCACAGCCAGACCGTTGCGGTAAACAGCGGAACCGGTTTCTCCGGCTGTTGTTTCAACACTTATATATGAATATTGATCCCTGGGAATATCAAGCTGCAGCGGCGTTTTACCAAGAAAAAGACTTCCCAAAAAAACCGATGAATCTGGATTATCCGGAGTTTCAACAGTAAAAGATGAAAGACCGAAAGGCGTCAGGCTCAAAGACAAGTCCGTGACAACGCCTGACTGCAGGAGGACAGGATAGGTAACCGGATAATAATTATCGGCAAAGGTAGAAACCACGGTTTGGCCGGGAGTATATTCCCGCAGCGGAGCTTCTCCCCTGCCGGCCCATTTGTCGTCTATCACAATCATGGCGTCATCGGGATTTACGCGGACAACAAGGGCAGCCGGCTCAACGCCCGATAAAACAGCCGCCAGCCTGCCGGAAATCTCGGAGACGGCGCTGTCCATATCCTCGGATGAAAAAAGTATCGAGTCTTCCCAGCTATAGGACCGGGAATACAGGGTATAAAGTTTTAATGTTAAATAAATTCTGCCGTAATAATCTGTAACTTTACCGGCAAGAAAAGCGTCTATTTTCTGATTTACGCAAAAATTGTATTCTCCGCCTTCTTCCGGGGGCTGCGGCCATGTGCTTGTATCCTGAATTTTTACCAAAGGTTTTCCGGCTATGTCAGGAGCAGTGGTTTTGGCATTATAAAAATTATCTTCCAGTTTTTTAATATCGCTGTCCATGACCGCCAGATTCTTGCTGTATTTCCATTGGGCGTCTCCCCTGAATAAAAGAAGATCCCTGTCGTTGCGTTTTGCCGCCAATGCTTTTGCCGCGTCTCCCAGCGTCTTCGACCAAGCATAATCCTGATAATACCGTATTTCATCATTGCTCCGTATCCGGTATTCCACATCGCCAAGGGCCTCTGTCAGCGAACGGTTCAGAATACCTCCGATAATCTGCCTGGAAACGGGAAGTTCCGATACATCAAGAGCTGTAACCGCATAAACCCATTCATTATTAAGGTAAGTTTTATCGGCTCCGGCATCCTGCCCGCCGAACGAAAAAACAGGAATAACTATATATATATAGAAGAAAAAAGCAAAAACCGGCTTTAATAATGGTTTTTTATTATACATCTGAATTATTCCAGGCATACCTAAGATAATCCTCAATAAAATGATCTATATCTCCGTCCATTACAGCCTGAATATTGCCGCTTTCGGTCTTGGTCCGGTAATCTTTTACCATTGTATAGGGCTGGAAAACATAGGACCGGATCTGCATACCCCAGGAAATGTCCTTTTTTTCTTGGGCAAACCTCTCATTGTCCTTTTCTTTTTCCTGCTTGTAATATTCGTAAAGTCTGGCCTTGAGCATACTCATGGCAATTGCCCGGTTTTTTATCTGGCTGCGTTCATTCTGGCAGGCTACTACAATTCCGGTGGGCAAATGGGTAAAACGCACAGCACTGTCGGTCTTGTTTACGTGCTGTCCCCCGGCTCCTCCCGAACGGTAAGTATCCACCCGCAGATCTTCCGGACGGATATCAACTTCGATTGTATCGTCGATCACGGGAAAAACATAGATTGAAGCAAATGAAGTATGGCGGCGCGCGTTAGCATCAAACGGACTGATCCGCACCAGGCGGTGTACTCCGGATTCGCCTTTTAGATAACCGTAGGCGTAATCGCCGGAAATTTTTATGGTGGCGGATTTTATGCCGCCTTCTGCCTCAAGTAAATCCAGTTCTTCAGCGGAATAGCCTTTTTTTTCGGCCCAGCGCAGGTACATCCGCAAAAGCATCCGCGACCAGTCACAGGCTTCGGTTCCGCCCGCTCCCGAATGCACGGTCAGGAAGCAGTCGTTTTTGTCAACCTCGCCCCCCATCAGTTCCAAAGTCTTGAGCTTTTCGTAATTACCGGATAATTCCTTTAGACCGGACTCGATTTCTGGAGTTTGGGATTCATCTTTTTCTTCCGCCGCCAGTTCAAGAAGAGTCTGAAGATCGTCTATACCGGCCCGCAGTTCCTTCCATGGCTCATAACGGTTTTTGAGAGCCTTAAGCTCTCCCATTATTTTTTCTGCCTGGGCAGTATCGTTCCAAAAATCAGCGGCTCCTGTTTTTTCTTCCAGCCGCGTTATTTTTCCGCTAAAATCAGCGTCTTCAAAGACGCCTCCATGTTTCGATTATATGGGTTTTTAACTCCGCAACAGGCGCTCCCAGTTCGGTAAGCAGCATATTTATTACTCCTGTGAATAATCTAAAAGAAAAACCTGAATTTGTAAACCTCTCTGGACTAAAAATTCAGGTTGAATTATCATTTATTATATGAACCGCTGCAGACTGGTTTTATTTTTCTTGCTTACGGCCGCTTCCATCTCTGGAATTTATGCCCAGAATGCGGACGAAACATTGGCTGCGGAACAGGAATTCAGCCCGTTTGTAACAAACCTGCAGGGTGAAGTCAAAAATAATCTGCTCCGGCTGACATGGACCGATTCGCCCAGCGTCAGCGGCCCGGTTTTTATTTACCGCTCGCTTGCTCCTTTTGAACAAACCCAGACCGTGCTTCCGGATAGGCCCCGCGAAGTTCCGTACGGGATTGAGTCTTATATGGACGAGCTGGATGATTCAGGCATTTATTATTATCTGGCAATAGCCAGTGATACCGAAGGCGGCCGTTACGAAATGTACATACTCCCGGACAATACGGTCATGGTACAGATGACGGCGTCTATCGGATTAACAGGAATCCAGGAACAACCCGATACAGCCGGACCAAAAGAAGCAGCCGGATTAAGCATAAGTAAATTAAACGCTTCTGCCGAAGATGATAAAATCGTAATCAGCTTTGTGCCTGAAACCGGTGCGAACCTTGTTCTGTACCGCGGGACCAGGCCAATCAGAAATACATCGGATCTGCTTGGGGCCGCCATTATCCAGAGCAATGCCTCATCGCCATTCTATGATTCAACTGTTCCGGGAATTCCGTATTATTACGCAATTGTTCCCGCAAATGAATTAACACGCGGGACCGTTTCTATTCAGCCCGGCATTAACGCGACCGTTGATCCCGCAATTATCGCGGCAGCGGCGGAATCCGGAGTACGCGCAGTCCCCCTGCCGTTAATGGCGGTTACCGCGGCTGTACCGCCGCCATCCATAAAACAACAGGCGCAATTAAGTGATGAATTAGTAAACGCGCTTGCAGGCATTCCCGTTTACGCAAGAGACTCTTCTGTAATCAAGGACAGTATGGTTTTTCCTGAAGATCTGGAAACAACAGGCGGCGGCGAAGAATATTTGCTTGGTTCCATTATACAGAACAATTTTATAAACAGGGACTGGATAAACGCGGCAAACGATTTAACCCGTTTTCTCTCTCTGCCAAGGAGCCGGCTTATTGAAGCCAGAGCCAGATATTATCTGGGTCAATGCAATTATTTTAACGGCTTGCTGACTGATGCCCTTTATGAATTTTTGTCTGTAGGCGCGGTTTATCCTGACGCATCCCCGGAATGGATACAGGAAATTCTGCAGAAAATGGCAAACGCAGAAAATTAGGAGGCTGTTATGAAATACGGTATAGCGACCAGATGTTACAGCAATAAAACAATTATTGAAACCGCAAAATTTATGGCTTCCAAAGGGTACAATTGCACAGAACTGGCAATGGGTCATCCGGACTTTGGCAAATGGACATACAATAAAGTACCGGAACTGGACGGAATTACCGGGGAACTGACCAAACAAAAAGCACTTATACTGCGCGACCATGGTATTGAAGTCACATCTTTTGGAATTTTTACAAACCTGTTGTCGCCTGACGATAATTTTCGAAACCAGTGCATTGACGCGTTTATCCGCTGCATGGATTATGCCGCATACGCCGGGATAAAAAATCTTTCTACCGAACTTGGATTCAGGGAAGATAAACGGGGAATTACCACAGACGTATACGAATCTGATTTCAAAAGATTGATTGAAAGTTTTATAAAGCTTGGAAACGCGGCAAAGGAAAGAGATGTAAATATATGTATTGAAGCTTGTGTAATTGACGTAATTCCTTCGGCCAAAAGACTAAGGGATTTTATAATTCAGATTTACAGGGCATCCGGCCTTACAAATATAAAAGTACTGCTTGATATGGCCAACTTTATAGCCAATTCTGATGAAGATGATGTCTTTAAATATTTAACACCCTACATAGCTTACTTTCACGGCAAAGACCGGTATGTTAATGACTGCAAGGGAAGAATCTTCGGCGAAGGCGATATTGACTGGGTAAAATTTTTTATGAATTATTTTAAAATAACTCCCAATCTGCCTTTTATACTGGAATATACCAACGAGGAAACCACAGATTTATCAAATGAACGGGTGCAGCGCGCGACCCGGCAGGCCAAAGCAAATCTGGCCCTGCTGGGATATAATATCCAGGAATTATAGCCAAAGCATTATTTTACGGAATTTAAATTTACGGCCCGGCAGTGTGATTAAAATTCTTTAAACGCTTTTTGCAAAGCGTCCAGAACCTTGTCCAGGTCCGCGTAGCTCAGCGCGTCAGAGATCTGCAGCCTGATCCTTGCGGAACCTTGCGGTACAACCGGGTAACCAAAACCTATCGTAAATACACCAAGCTTCATCATTGATTCTGAAATCGCGATGGCCTTTGCGGTGTCGCCGATTATAATCGGGATTATGGCGGAGCCGCCTTCAAGCGGGTTAAGTCCCAGCGCTTTTATTTTTTGCCTCATGTAAATGGTTTTTTGAGTAAGTGATGTTATTATCTGCGGATTATGTTCCAGGTAATTTAACGATGCCATTGCAATTGCGCAAAGCACCGGGGGCAGGCTGTTGGAAAACAGGTGAGGGCGGCTTCTTTGCGCAAGCATATCACAGATATTTTTTGACGCCGCTATAAAACCGCCTCCGGAGCCGCCCAGGGCCTTGCCGTATGTTCCCGAAATTATATCCGCGCCTTTGGTCATGTTGTAATGTTCCATTGTGCCGCGTCCGGTTTTGCCGATTACGCCTGTCGCGTGACTGTCGTCTACCATCAGCAGGCTGTTGTATTTTTCGCATAAAGCGGCAAGCTGCGGCAATTTTGCGATGTCTCCTTCCATGGAGAAGACGCCGTCGGTTACTACAAGAACTGCCCCGCAGTCAGCGGTTTCTTTAAGTTTGTTTTCCAGATCATCGGGATCGCTGTGTTTATAAACCAGCCGTTTTACGCCTTTTGAAACCAGCCTGCATCCGTCAATAATGCTTGCGTGATTGAGTTCGTCAGAAATTACCGCGTCGCCGTCATCTAACAATGCAGGTATGCATGCCGTGTTCGCGGCCCAGCAGGAAGTGTAGGACAGCGACGCTTCCATGCCAAGGAAAGCGGCGGTTTTTTCTTCCAGTGCGCGGTGGATATCATAGGTGCCGCAGATAAAACGCACGCTGCTTGCGCCGGCGCCGTATTGTTCAAGGGCCCTGTGTGCGGCTTC
>Ga0123357_10007510_pt1 | contig 13483 bp, 10 predicted proteins | sample TergutEmb28metaG_FD_89873 | JGI IMG/M metagenome (GOLD analysis project Ga0123357, IMG submission 89873) | Embiratermes neotenicus P4 segment gut microbial communities from Petit-Saut dam, French Guiana - Emb289 P4 | ecosystem: Host-associated > Arthropoda: Insects > Digestive system > Gut ...
CAGAGTATATCAACATATTTATCATTGTTGCATAACAGAACAACATTTTCGACAAAAGCTTTAATTGCTTCCAAATTGCCGCATATAGCTGTAACATGTAGCGGTTTAAATCATCTGCGTTTGGCAAGTCAACAGACTTGATAAACTTTAACTTTCACACTACCAGAATAAGTAGGATTGTGAAGAACAGCGTTACTGTAAAGGTGACGAATATTAATGTCGGCGAATATTTGAGTCACCTAACGAAAGATTTCTATTGTGCTTTTTATTGCAATCTAAATCTTTGAAGTGACCCAATTTTCATTAGCGTTGTTGAAAACAGCACAATGTCCGACGAAAACTTTCTTTGCTTCTAGATTACCACATTGACATGAAACCTACAGCGTTGTATGTACATATGTTTTGGTCACGTTAACAGACACAGCATTAAATTTCACAAGACTTGTACCCTCTACAACATCAAACGTCAACTTCCCATTAGCTGTCATAATGCTTAAATAAATAAATTCTCCCACAATGTTGTGAGTTTACAATACAATATTTACAATTTCATAATTGTGTACAATTTTTGCTGGTACAATGCTTTAAGCAATTCACTTTAGAAAATATTAATTTCAAGGCGGAAGCCCGTATATATATGTATATATATGTATATATATATATATTGTTACCGTTGGCCTTGGTTCGAAGCCAGATCAAAAATTTACTTGACGACGAGACAGGCTAAATATACGTGAGAAATAATTTCCCTTCTATACAATACACTGCTACATTGTGAACGTAAGAACTTTAAGGTTACTGGTTTTAATTTCATGACTGTGTTTATTGCGCGATTGGAGGCGCCTTGCTTTTAACTTGGGTTACAACAATATTGCCGCGTTATCTCCCTGGGAACAGTAATTTCTATGTCCCTTTGGGCGTAATCAATCATACAGCAATTAGCTTGAGGAGAGTAGAGGCCGTGAAGCTAGACAGGCTGGGGGAGGACTTCTTAGCGGGCATTCGTGTGAGTAGGTTGAAGGGAAGCGTGACGAATATAAAGAGCTGTATTTTGTTGGTACAATTTCTAACAGTGCCGGACACATTTAATTTGATTGTGAATATTACAGAATAAAACTTTTAGTGGCAGTGAGAATAAAACTGAAGAGGCTTAACCAGAAATATCCCTCATGTTATCTAGTCGGTAGATATTTAAATTTTCCTGTGAATACCACGCGTTATATTCCCTGGGTAGAGTTCATGTTCCCGAATTTGAAATTTGGCCGGTTATAGCATATATATTTATATACATGTGTGTGTGTGTGTGTGTTTCAAATGTACATAATGTGCCACGAAAAGACTTAATCCTGCTTAGTTCAGTCTTCATGCAACAATCAGTCATCGACCCCAAATATCTCCACCGAAACAGTCAAATATCCCTGCTCATTTCTAAAACGCTCGATGTAGTCACAATGCAGTTTCAAACAGTCTTTTCGATTCAACAAATCATCCTCAGTTTTATTAAAGCTTCTTGCCTGATGAGTCACAATAAGACCTTCCGTATCTTCATTATTTTTTACCATAACTCTGTACTGGTATTTCGAATCATTTCCTGCCAGACCAATATAATGCAGAAACACAAACATTGTACCATACTGAATTATTAAGCGATAACAAAAAATTTCGTTGTACGCAAAAAAAAACTTTTGCCTGAAAGTAGAAGCTTTGGAACTTGGCAGGACAATGATGAGCGCACCATTGTAATCCTCACAGAGATCCTTGTGCGCTGTCAGAAGATGTTGTTTGATATCTTTGTAAGTTCCAGTCCAAGTGCATATCCTTCTGAGCCTCAGGTAGTCCACTGGACACGTCTGTGGCATGTAGCCGCATATGGCTTCGTGTTCGCGGAACTCATTATAAGGTAATGTGTTCTTGCATCTATACTTACTGTATCGACAAGGAAACTTCATCTGCCGCGACAAGTTCTCCAGAGAGATATTAGTGCATTTCGAGAACTTCTGTTTGCAGGTTGGGCAATTTGAGACTGTCGGTCTGCAAGTGTTGCAGATGTTGTGGCCACCCAGACAGAAGGTGATCGGAGGCACCATGTACTGCTTGCAGGCAGGACACTCCAACTCTGTCAGGACGCTTTTACCCATGTCGTACACAGGAGTCTGCATGCTGAGTGTAACGAGACGGTCGTGCACACGCTTAAAGAATGGAGACGCCTACCTGAAACACAACAAATTGATCAATACCATCCCACGGCTCACTTTTCTCAGTCCGATACAACGATGATTCTCGCTCAAATATGTACAACTGTCCTCCACTTAGGTTCTTTGCACTCCAAAGCCTGCTTCTCTACTGTAAGCCGCCCATTCCCGTCGCCCAAACATGCGACTGGCTCTATTTTCGAAACAAACATTTCGCTATAGATACCCCAAAAAACTCATTTTTGTCTTGTTTCGTCCAGCCCGACCATTAACCCTTTTCGATGAACCAGTTAAATTGGTCGACACAACTCGTTGTCTGGGTTGACCCAAAATACACGACTCGCCTGTCGCCTCACATCGATCAGGTCAGGAAGAGGGCTACTCAAAAATCGTGTATGTTGGGTCCCCTACTGAATAGGAAGAGTGACCTTTCTGTCAAGAACGGAGTCCTGCTATATAAGAAGCTCTTCCGCCTGGAATGGACTATCACCTGTTAGAGTTTAGGTGTCTGTTACTGAGTCCAGCAATGCGGTCAAACGCAGGAATGGCTAACAGAAACGTGGACGTCGAATATTTCTTCGCGCAAATTTCTGCCCCCAGGTAACATTCTGGCTTTACATAGCTGGGCTTGGTGATGGATTATGTGTGTCCGCGTAGTAGGTCACTGCCCGCAAATATTTCCGGGGGCTAAAGGTGTTAAAATCCAAGTATATTCGCGTAGATACTCGTGTCCCTGGTACGTACGTAATAGGCAGATACAATTGGATCTGTACGTTCGACTGTTTCCCTACCATATCAGAGCCCTGACAGATCTTTACCAAAAAGTTAGCTGATGTGGCTAACCCCCTTTTTGGGCAACTCGGCAGACACTTAATCTGACCGACGGCTGACCACTTCGCCTCAAGAGAAACCGAGGGCGGCAGGGCCAGCAGGCCAGTCGAGGCCATCACCAGCTATGTCTAAATCGATAAAATGAATCGCGCTCGGCGTTTACCAACTGATCGTCCTTCGGTTAACCTGACTAAGGATTTTCCGTGATTTTTCTTCAGTTGTAAGGGAAGTGCCACGGTATACAATGCAAAGTCGGGCACGTCCCACACACTGTCCACCGTGCGCGGTGGCTTCACTAAGCTTATGACAAAAGCCGAATACATCCATTTTGCGCCTGAGACATTCTGGACTCAGAACGCATAGAGCAAACAACCGCCGCTTATTCCTCCCCTAAGTATTCCAAGTCAACCTAGGCCCTAGTCTTTGGCGTGATCAATCACGACACTCAAACTGACTTCAATATCCTTACAGTAAGCATATCCCCCTGTTAGTGTCCAGGTGTCTGTTAAAGGTCCAAGAGATGCGCTCAAACGCAGAAAAGGCTATCAGAGAAGCGGAAGACGATTTGCGCTCCGCGCAAGGCTCCGCCCGCAGTTGACACAATGACATGTCTTGGCTTGGCTTGGCTTGGTTTGGCTTGATTTGGCTTGGCCTAGCTTAGGTTAGTATGGCGTGGTTTGGTTTGACATAGTTTGCTTGCACCGCTCATTGAGACGGAATTGACAGAGCGTTCAGAAACGTCGGAACATATATTTCAAACCGGGAAATCGCCAAAAAATATAATACAACGTTCAGAACAAGCAGAAACTTTGAAGTCAGCATAAAAAGATGCCTAATAGGAATTCACAAAGCAGTTGGCATTCCTGTCGCCGCCTCTCTAACTGCCACATCGTGCAATGTTGTACGTGGCACGTGCATACACACGAGACACAGCGTCCGTTGGCTGCGTGGGCATAGAAAAGCTGATACAAACCGGACACGTCACACGTTACATATTTTCATCATAGGGAAGATTCAGAGTCACGATCTGACAGTTTGTGTGCAGCATGCAACAGTGCCGTGTCAAAACTGTGACAATGCTGCTGTTCTTATCTGGCAGCTGAATTGGGAAGTCAAAATGTTGACAGTAGGGCAGTCGGGAACTGACTTCTCTGCCCTGAGACCAGCTGAAGTGATGGCGTCAATCGCGGTTTGCCTCCGTCTTCTAGACAATTACAGGAACAGTACCTGGAATCGAGCCAGGCCTTCTTCATTCCATACAGTTTCCAACGTAACATTCAGTACCGATAATATCTGTACGGAATTTGACCCACTTACACGATTCTAATTGAAATGCAAGTATAAGATAAATAAAAATATAAATAAGTAACTTTACAGTCCCGAACAGGCCCGAGGATTTTAGGGGCTTCAGGGTTCCAGATTCCCTGGCAACACACGAAGATGAAAAGATTGTCAGCACTAAGCACCGGCCGTTTTTACCACCAACACCCCCACCCCGGGAGGTATTTCTGGTGTACTTTTCTGTTAGAACATGTGTCAAAACCATAGTGTGGCCAAAATTAATACCCCAATGAATAATTTCAATCACGACATCGGGAATCGAACCCGCGAACTTCCGGAGAGTAGAACATTGCCTCAATCAACTGCGGGTCCATAAATTCGTACTGTACTTTATTTACATCTGTCGTGATTTTGCTGTATCACTGTTTCAAATATAAGACGGAGACACCGTCCGTACTCGTAGAGGCCTTGGACAATGGCTCTTGCAAGACGCTTTCAAGGACATGATGTAATCTTCCTGTTGCTATAGTCCACCGATGGCACCAATATACACACACAAACACACACACAAACACATAAAAACACTCACAGCTTCGCAAAGTAAAATACAACAAATAGGACGATAGGCAATTCTATTGGAGCAGGAGATGTGCCTCGAAATTGTGTTAACCAGATCTAAGACAGTCAGAGCTGCTTACAATACGTCAGTGTAGGCCGTTACTGTGACTCCTCTTCCCCCGTGCAATTGTGGGTTGGTTGTTTTGGTACTGCAATTAATTGGAGGGGTCAAATTGAACTCAGGGTCACAAATGATCGAGAAGATGTAAGACATAGTATAATTCATGGCAGAACATACAGAAGGAGTCAGCGAGATTCCGGAGCTGTTGAGAGGTGCGGAGCTGCTGGCAGGCGATATGGAACACCTTGAAACACTGTGCCACTGGTCAGCAAGTGCGTCGTTCTCTAGCAGGCATGTGTCACTTACCTCGCAGTACTTCGTTTAAAGAAGCAATTCGGATCGTAACTTCTGCAGACAGGAACACCTGCAGTTCCACTAACTGCCAATCGGCAGCAGAGATTCTCCCTCTCAATTGCTTGCATGTATATAAATATATATATACATATATTTGATACGATATAATTATTAACTGCAAATTGGTTGTGGCAGTAATAAAGTACACAGAACATATGTATTAATAAGAACGCATAAACATAACCATAGAGACACAAAGTTTACAAAATTAAACAAAAGCAAACAAAACAGAACCATATATACAATGATAAAGAAATGGAAACAAAAGATCATGTGTATAATTATAAAAATAATACACGGTTATTTAATTTGCAGTAATAAATTTTTACCTTCAAACGACACCGTTCCTCCACGTAGTCCTTCCAATCAGTGCACTGTCACATAGGTACTGGTCATATATTTCAATGTTAATATATCTGCTAGCCGATAAGTAGGATGGAATTCGTGTGGGCGCTCAACATCATAGATTGTGTTGCAGTGAGCTGTTAACTTGACAGTCAGTTGTAGTTGCGTCTCAAAATGGCGTCTTTGTGACGACGGCGTTGTATAAGGAAGGTAACTAGCGGAAAAATATGAGAAACTTAAAAAGCCTAGAGAAGGCGCTATTATATGAGCGCGTGAATTGAAATTTTGTTTCAACTGAAATTATTTCGAAACATTTAGAAGCAGCTGCAGTGTCTCTGTCCAGACGCTCCTGCACCCTGTTCCCACTCCGGCAACAGGAACCTTACTGGCAGACCGGGCGAAACCTAATTTGCTGCTTTGAATATGGAAGTCTGAATTTTGCTGTTTTATGTCCAGATAATACTTTTTTATTTCCTTCAGCAACACTTGTTTAACAATTGTCTTTGCGCATTCACTGGCCTCTGATGTCAATACACTATCTTATCCAGGCACAATAATTTTAAAAAATTTCGAATTAAAAAAATATTATTTGCGAGCTTTTGTTTTTGTCACGCCCTGTATCACGCTACATACATTACACCAGTGGCTGATACTGTAATTTATACACAGTTAATACAGCTGCCCTACACATTTCAGGTGTATATCGATGATTCATCTGTCTTGTGTCACTGCACTACGTGACGTCATTTCTATCAGCACAGAGTTGTACTTATACAATATTTATGCTTGTTATTTTCAAACCACCAACATATTTTACAGCTGCAGTAACCAATCAGTTGCAATGATAGAACATGTTACTTGTTACTCTCCAATTAAGCTGCATCTGACAGTAATTTGTATGAACTCCATCAGCTACAATACTGTAAATCTCCAGATGTTACAATACGCTGTCTGACAGTCACCACCTTTCCGAAGACACCTGTTGTCTGCCTTCAGGGCAGAGAAGAAGAGAAGTAAATAACGAAGGAGAGAAAATGTGTATTATTATACCAACCAATGCACTTGCAAGTAGCACAAAGTTAATTTTTTTTATCCTGACCAGCGCACAACATACAGACACTTAATCAGGACTCGAAATACATATGCTGCCACATTTTATCAACAATTTTACCATAACGACATACTGAAGTATGTTATTAATTTCATAATTTAATGTAAGAGGTAACAGTATTCATAATTTTTTCAGCAATTCACGAACATAAAATTCACATTTAAAATAAAATTGATTCTTCATGCAGACATTTTCACAAAGCAATTCTTTGCTCTGAGCAATGCTCCAGTAACATTTCATGATGCCACAAATGTCTTCTTAAATTTTAGAAAATATTTGGTTCTAAGAAGATGTAAACAAGAAATCTAGATGTAACTGTTTTTGCAAATTGTATCATCTAAAATTGACTGCAAAACAATATTTGTCCATCTAATGTCAGCAGTGTTTTGTCTCATGTTTTCCATTAACAGAGTATTCTTGCAGTCCAGCTATCAATAAACATGAGTTCGTTTGGGATCATGATTTAAAAATTATAACTTAAATCCAGCTGATATCCCATTTACCATTTTTGGCTCACAATTTACGCTTTAAAAAAACAAAAAACAATTGAAGGTAATTCTATAGTTCGTCATTAAAAAACTGATAAAAATTGGTGCAATTTGATCTTTGAAGAAAGTGTGCCAAATCAGTTAAATTGTACAGTTGGAACTTTTTTATGTCCTGTCGACAGGAGAACTAGAATATCTTATAAATAAAACCAACATTTTGCAGAATTAATACTTAAGGTATTTGTCAACTTTATTTATAAACTCTACACGTTTCGAGCTCTCCAGTTCCATCATCAGGAGGAGCAACTCTATTTATATGACACTTCGTAATGAATGACGAAATACAATGAGAATAAATTGTGCACCAAATTGGTTTCATAAAATAATACAGTGGGATATCTTTACCAAACTTTCAGTGGTGTGATTAAACAATTGATAAGAAGAGATACCTTGACACATAATGTGGACCCTGTTTGGCTGGTGGAAGATTGTAACAGCATGAAATTGTATATAATTATCCAGATTTTTCTCATGTACAGTGGTGTTAAAATTATTTTATACTCCCTAAAACTTCAGACAAATATTCAACTACAGCTGCCTGAAATACAGAGACTTACTGTTCACGATATTCGCTTTGTAAAACAGCATCACAACTCTGTGACTTAAAGAGTGGCTACAGTTTTCAATTTCACACATTCAATACAGGAAGACCTACCAGCAATTTAATATGTGCCATGTTTAGGGTTATGTTATAGAGGAAAATTATGTTGCAGCATCAGTGCTCAGCAGTCAAGATTCGCCACATTACCCTATTCTTCTCACACAATCAACAACATATCTACATGTCATGTCAACAATTTTGAAGCATTGTTGATTTAACTTCTACATCAGACAGCAAAAAGCAATATTCCGTACTAAATTTTGGTGCTTTAAATGAACAATTAGTTTAAAAAATTACATTAAAACAGTCAACAATTGAATTACATATTGCGAAAAAATAAACACGTACAATTTCAACCGTATGTACGGAAGAATTATGTAACAATATTGAAAAAAGTATGTCATTTGAGGCCACAGAACGGATGTAATTATATTTTATAGAACACATGAGGAAACAAACCTAATATAAAATAAGGATAATAATTGAAGCAAGAAGGCCAATAAGAACGGCGGCATCACAAATAACAGCAGACTGGAGAATTATTAATCCTTGATAATTGTGGTATGCCGGATGTTTGAAAGATATCTTCAGTTTTATCAATAAAATCAGGACGGTACAACGAACACGGAGGAATATTATCGGTCGACGTAGTACGCGTGATCATGAGGTGTTGGACTTTCTCGCTTTGATTAGAGCGTCATTCACCATCATTGTTATGGTTTATAATTTTCAGTTCCAAGTTTAGTTCATTTATCTGCTTATTTGCTCTTTAGAAACAACAATAATTTTAAAATTAATTGTAAATTAATTTTCAAATACAAGTTTTTATTTTGTATCGTGCAATTTTCCCGTTCAGATGGTTGTGTTGGATGGTAACTTTCCTGCAGGCTGTGGGCCTGGAACGGACTAAATCTAAGAACATATATTTCAATGTATGCTAGAACGAAAAGAAGCGATATTGAACGAGTTTCTAGAACAAATCACGTTCGTTCTAGCATACACCACTGTATTTAGCAATAAAAATGACCATATCACAGTGTTGCCACTACTTGCTATGACATACAACCACTCAAACTAACCACAATCTCAGGTATCACAGTGGCAAACATTCTTTGCACCTACACACATTCAGCCTGCTATTCTGAGACCACCACGTCAGGTTTCTTTATGAATCCAACCTTTTTTTAACAAGTGAATTTGGTGACAGGGCATAAATAAATCCAGGATCTCAGCCCAATTTTTTACCCTCTAAAGAGGGGGCACACAAATTCCAGGTGCAGGATCAGCGGGGCAAATAATTTATGTAATTTCGTGCTAATATTTGTGGGAATTCAGTATTAAACTTGCTTCTTGTCACAATAATGGCATCTAGAATTTTAAGTGGGTTACTGTATCTTTGGAAACTTTGTGTACCCATGGTCTGAAGTATTGAATAACCCCTCAGGTACTGCTATCACAGTGCAAAGGGCCACGCTAAAATATCAAACTTAATGATGATTCACATGGGAAAGAATTTCTAAGGCACAGCCTCTTTGTAGCAATCAAGTTTCGGGATGTGTGGGACTAGGAAAGATAAGTCTGCCATGACATTCTATTGTTTTAAACATGTCAAAAACACAGTGATGTCATCCTTACTGATAGACACTTGGATATTGGGAAACAAAGTTCTTCGAATCAACACGAAACACTCAACAGGCACAGCAAAAAATTGCACAAGACTTGTACCCTCACCAACATCAAACTTCAACTACCCATTATCTGTAATAATGCTTAAAGAATGCCCGTAAATTCCTCCACAATGTTGTTAGTCTATAATGTAATAATATTTTCACAATTACATAAATGGGTACATTTTTAGCAAGTTTATTGCTTTAATCAATTCACTTCAAAAAGTATAAATTTCAAGGCGGAAGCCCATTTATGTATATATATATACATTTGCGTTTGTTTCATATGTACTTTATATGTCACGTAAAGGACTTAACCGTGCTTAGTTTTCTCATAATGCAACAATCAGTCGTCCATTCTCAATATCTTTATCACAAAAAACAATTCACCCTTTTCATTTGTAAAACGCTCCATGTTGTCACAGTGCAGTTTCAAACACTTTTTTGAGAAGAACACGTCATCCTCATTTTCAGTAAACCTTCTGACAAGATGAGTCACCAAAACATTCTCTGTGTTTTCATTATTCCAGACCATAACTGTGTACTGGTATTTCAAATCATTTTCTGCTGGACCAATATAATGCAAAATCACAAATAATAATCCACTCTCAATTCGCAAGCGAAAACAGAAAATTTCGTTGTACGCAAATAAAAATTTGTAGCTGTAACTAGTAGCAATGGAACTTGGCAGTAGGTGCAAGTACATAGCATCGTAAACCTCACAGAGATCCTTGTGCACTGTCTGAAGGTGTTCTTTAACTTCTTTGGCAATTCCACTCCAAGTGCATATCATTTTGAGCCTCAGGTAGTCCACTGGACACGTCTGTGGCCTGTAGCAGCATATGGCTTCGTGTTCGCGGAACTCATTATAAGGTAATGTGTTCTTGCATCTATACTTACTGTATCGACAAGGAAACTTCATCTGCCGTGAGAGGTTCTCCAGAGAGATATTTGTGGATTTCGAGAACTTCTGTTTGCAGGTTGGGCAAATTGAGACTGTCGGTCTGCAGGTGTTGCAGATGTTGTGGCCACCCAGACAGAAGGTGATGGGAGGCACCATGTACTGCTTGCAGGCAGGACACTCCAGCTCGGTTAGGACGCTTTTATCCATGTCAGACACCGCAGTCTGCATGCTGGGTGTAATGAGATGGTCGTGCACACGCTTAAAGAAAGGAGACAACTAACTGAAACACAAGGGTTTGATCAATACCATCCCAAGGCTCACATTTCTCACTCCGATACAACGATCTTTCTCCCTCAAATACGTACAACTGGTTTCCACTTAGGTTCTTTGAACTCCACAGACTGATTCTCTACTGTGATCCGCCCCTTCCAGTCGCCCAAACTTGCGACTGGCTCTGACTATTTTCGAGCCAAAATATTTCGCTTTATACCCCAAAAACCTCATCCTATGTCCTGCTTCATTCAGCCTCACCAGTAACACTCTTCGGTTAATCAATTAAATGGGTCGAAACAACTCGTTATCTGGGGTGACCCTACGTACACGGCTCACCTGGTCGCCTCACATCGATCAGGTCAGGAAGAGGGCTACACAAAGGATGGGTATGCAGGGTCTCCTACTGAATAGGAAGAGTGATCTCTCTGTCGGGAACGGAATTCTGTTATATAAGCAGCTCTTCCGCCCGTGATGGGCTATCCACTGTTAGAGTTTAGCTTTCTGTTACTGAGCCCAGCAATGCGGTCAAAAGCAGGAATGGCTAACAGACATGCGGACGTCGAATTGCGCTTCGCGCAAGTCTCTGCCCCAGCTAACACCTTAGCTTGGCTTGGCTTGGCCTGGTTTAGGTTAGTACGGCTTGGCTTGACTTAGTCTGCTTACACCGCTCATGGAGATGGAAGAGACAGAGCGTTCCGAAACGTCGGAACATATAATTCAGACGTCGGGAATTTCCCAAAAGAAGAATACAACATTCAGAACAACGTGAAAGTTTGAAATCAGCATAACAAAATGCCTATTAGGTTTTCACACAGCAGTTGGCACTCGTGTCGCCGCTTCTCGAACTGCCACACAGTGCAGTGCTGTACGTGACACGTGCGTGCACATGTGACACAACTTCCGTAGGCTGCATGGGTATAGAGAAGCTGACAAACCGGCGAAGTCATTAGTTACATATTTACATCTTAGGGAAGGTTCAGAGTCACGATCTGACATGTTTGTGTGCGGCTTGCAACAGTGCGGTGTCAAACTGTCACAATGCTGCTGTCCTTACCTGGCTGTTGAATTCGGAAGTCAAACTGTTGACAGTACAGCAGTCCGGAACTGACTTCTCTGCCCTGAGACCAGCTAAAGTGATGGCGTCAATCGCGGTTTGCCTCCGTTTTCTAGAAAATTGCAGGAACAGTACCCGGAATTGAGCCACACCCACTTCATTTCATACAGTTCCCAACGTAACATTCAGTACTGATAATATCTGTACGTAATTTGACCCACTGACACGATTCTAATTGAAATGCATGTATAAGATACATAATAAGTAAAGCAAACCCACTACAGCCGTGGACAGCCCCGAGGATTCTAGGAGCTTCAGGCTCCCAGGTTTCCTGACAACACACAAAGATGATAATTTTGTCATCCCTAAGCACCAGCCGCTTATATAACAACACACCGTCCCTGGGAGGTATTCCTGGTGAACGTGTCTGTTAGAACACGGGTAAATCCCATAGTGTGGCCGGAAGAATTACGCCAATGAAAAATTTCAATGACAACACCGGGAATCGAAACCGCGAATTTCCAGAGAGTAGAATATTGCTTCAATAAACTGCGTGCCTTTAAATTCGTACTGTATTTTATTTATGTCTGTCGTGAATTTGCTGCATCACAGTTTGAAACATCAGACCGTGACACCGTCTGTACTCATAGTTGCCTTGTGACAATGGCCCTTGCAAGATGCTTTCAAGGATATGATGCCTTCTTCTTGTTGCTATAGTCCACCGACGAAACAAACATACACACACACAAACACACCCACACAGAGGAGCCCCCCCCCCACACATACGTACACACATAAAACACACACAACGTCATAAAGTAAATATACGGCAAATGGGAGGATAGGCAACAGTAGTGGAGCAGGAGATATGCGTGGTAGTAGTGATAAACAGAGCTAAGACAGCCAGAGCTGCTTGCAATATGTCAGTGCAGGCTATCGGTGGAGTGTTACGGTGCAGTTACTGTGACAGCAGTGCCCCTTTCAATTGTGGGTTGGTTGTTGTGGTACTGCAGGTAACTGGAGGGGTCAAATTGAACTCAGGGTCACAAATGTTCGAGAAGATGGGAGAGACTGTGGAATTCATGGCGTAGTAGAGTGAAGAATTCAGTGGGATTCCGGAGCTGTTTAGAGGTTCGGAGCTGCTGGTAGGCGATATGGAGCGCCTTGAAACACTGTGCCACTGGTCAGCAAGTTTGATGTTGTCTAGCAGGCAAGTGTCACTTACCTAGCAGCACTTCGTTTACAGAAACATTTCGGATCTTATCTTTGCAGACAGGAACACCTGCAGTTCTATTGCCTGCCAATCTGCACCAGCGATTCCCCTCTTATTAACATGCCTTGGACATATATATATATATATATATATATATATGAAATCACTTCACTTACAGAAACAAATCGGATCGTAACTTCTGCAGACACGAACACCTGCAGTTCCACTGACTGCCAATCTGCAGCAGAGATTCTCCCTCTTATTAGACTACATGGGTATAAATAAATTAATATACGGTGTGTAACATGAGGAACGGACCAGACTTCGGGAGGGTGTTCCTTATGTTATACTATACCGATATAACCCAAAACACCTATGTCCAAAGTAGAACGGTTACGGAGATAATAGCCAGAGAAAAGTGTGGGCTTCA
>Ga0123357_10007513_pt1 | contig 13480 bp, 6 predicted proteins | sample TergutEmb28metaG_FD_89873 | JGI IMG/M metagenome (GOLD analysis project Ga0123357, IMG submission 89873) | Embiratermes neotenicus P4 segment gut microbial communities from Petit-Saut dam, French Guiana - Emb289 P4 | ecosystem: Host-associated > Arthropoda: Insects > Digestive system > Gut ...
AAATAAAAAAAAAAAAAAATAGGAGGAATTTTTTAGTTTTATAAAAAGGTTGGTGTTATAACTATTTTTTTTGCCATCTTTTTCTTCTTTAAAAAAAAAATATTTTTTATATTTTTTTTTTTTTTTTTTTTTAAAAAAAAGAATATACTGCCAAAGAATCGTTGGTGCAGTCCCACTCAACCTGTAGCTCGCAGGCAATATGTTGCACAGAACACAGTGTTAGGTTGCCATTGGTGACATTTGTAGTGAGTAAATGCCCATTGACCTTCCCATAGCACAGCTACTATAGACAACTGATGCAATTTTGAAATTTATGAGCTGTTTACTTCTGGAGGCATGCACAACATTACTAATTCATTTTGTAAACTGTGCTTAAAATAGCAACACCCTAGATCTGATGGGCATAGATTTTCTTGAAATTTAGGATTCATCTAAAAATTTTAGGTGCCAGATGAGTGACATGAAGCAAGAACTCTACTGAAGACCCACAGATAGTAGTGAGTGCCAGTGTACAAAATTTAGTCAGGATTTGTAAATCCCTCCCAAGCCTAGGTTTTGAATTGAATGTTTTATTAAGTGCTCTTATTATTATCTCTACATTTATTATTGGAAATGTTGTTTAGAAAAAATACAAGCGAAATTATATGTACAATTTTATTTACATATACTCATTCTTTCTTCTTTCTGTATAGTGAATTGAATGTTGCATGCAGACCCAATTTTGCTGAATTTGCCTGCATCAGTGCAAACTTGAACAGGACTGTTGTATGGTTACTATGCTTATTTTTTACTGTGCAGTGAAAATTAAGTGTTGAAATACCATAAAATTTTGTGTCCAATCCTTGCAAGTGGCTACCCTTTTTGAAGAATGATATACGGTGTTGTGCATATTGCTGGGAGGATAATATTAAAATTAATCTTCAGAAGTGGGATGGGCAGGCATGGACTGGATCGATCTGGCTCAGGATAGGGACAGGGCAGGCAGCAGGCACTTGTGAATGCATTAATAAACCTGCAGGTTTCATAAATGGAGGGAATTTCTTGACTAGCTGAGGGCTTGTTGGCTTCTCAGAAAGGATGCTGCTCCGTGGATTTATGCATGCTGCATAAAAATGTAACAGTGCTTGATGTGTTGGACATTTCTACACAAATAAGTGTTTTAATCTTCAATATATGCAGTTTACCTGAAGGGAAGAGGCTACCTGGGAGACTAGCTAGACACAGAAGGGAGCATAATAGTACAGTGGAACTGAAAGGAGTATGGTGAGAATGTAGCGGAGTGCTTCATGTGGCTGAGAATGGTGACTAGTGGTAGTGTCCTATGAATATGGTAATGAACTACTGGGTTCTATTTTCTTGAGTAGCTGAGTGCCTGGTAGCTTCTCAAGAAGGTCTATTGCTTCATGGAGTCAATTAAACACTTAAATCACTAGTTTATTTTCAGACACCTGCGTATGATTTTAAGGGTTACATTTGGTGAAAGAAGAGGCTGGAATGCTGGAATTGTGTGAGCTGCATGTACAAAGACATTGGCATGTTAAGATAAGAATAATTGTGCCATGCATGTTCCTTCAATCTTAATTACAGTATAAACACTGATCAATAATTATTGGATGTTTTTACAGGTGATTGAGTGCTATCTTACCATGAACACATAGTGTCTATTGTGTACGTTGACACTGTAATCCAACCTAACATTTGTGAAATTTGGTATGATGGTGAACAAATTGAACAATACCATTCATGGAGCATAGTTAATACTGCCAATCTATTGAAAGCCTAAATAGATGGAACAGATAGTGTAAAAGACATTATAACTGTTGCATTGTGAATTGCTAAATTGTATTGGCTTAGAATCAATAAGTAAACACTGGCCATGAACACATGCACTGAATGGTTCAACACTCTTGTAGATCAGAAATGTTGTTTCTTTGCACCAGTAATTGTTCACAAGCTAGAATTCCACTGGTTCTGATTTATATTACTCAACAAAACTTTGATACTGCAACCAAGCTCCTGTGAATTTGCTACAAAATTTCATGATAAAGTGATAGGCTATAAAATGATTGGGAAGTTCCATGCGTTTATGGGAATCTGAAGGTTCAGTATTTTGTTCCAAAGAGACTGTCACTAGTTCAAATTTTGAGCCACTTGAATTAATTCTGTGTCCTTACACCTCAATTTTTTAAGGTTTATTTTAATATTAATGCCTTATCTGGGTTTAGGTCTCCAACCGAACTGAAGTGTTAATATGTTTTCTTATCTCCATCTGTAAGCTGAAGACACAACACTCCTAGAAGTATAACTGTTTTTGGCAATCAGCCAGTTTCATGTCAGCCACACTTCTTGGTATAAGTGAGTGTCATTTAATCAAAATAATTGATTATACACAAATATATGTGTTCAATCAATCACACACAACACTAATTTTTATAAAATTTTTTCACCAATACATGTTTTGGCTGTAATTGTGAGCCATTATTAGGTCTTCTATAAATATAGATACAGGATAAATTATGTACTGCATAAGAAGGAGATCTCTGCTTTTGTATTAAAAACATGTTATAAGTGTAGAAAACCATTTTAATGCATATGAAATATGAAAGATCATCAACTGTGGAATGCCTGCTGCATGTATATAGATATCAAATTTAACATTGAAGGTTAAAAGACTAAAGTTTGCAAGTTTATAAAATATACAAAATGTGGATGTAGAATATGTAGGTGGCAGTATGCTAGTAATGAGTATGTTAATGGAGCCACTTAAGATAAGAATGGAGTACGCAATAAAATACAGTATCGTTCTTTAGTGTTATTTGAAATTCTGTGAGAGAAATCTGATGTGTTGTTCTAGTAGAAACAAAAGAGTCATGTGACAGAAGCCCATATTAAATTGAACGAAATCTGCAAAATTGTGAAATGATTCATGAGTTTTTGGGGAAATAAAATTAAAAATGTTATGTGTTCTTACAATTATGAATATTAATACGGATTAACAAATTATTTAGAATTTTAAGTTTATGTTAAAGAAGTATAAAAATTCAATTATGGGTGTAATAATACTTACATTTTGCAGAACATGTACATATGTTAGATTCTAATTATTGTACATATTCTAGAAAATGTACATAAATGTGTGTGTGTGTTCTCTGGAAACCGTTAGGTTCAAGGTGCATGGTGGGTCTTTAATATTTATTGGATTCCATATGTTGCTGAAGTTATTTCACTTAGTGTGCATTCATGTTGACTGTTCAGCATTTTTCTGTACAATATCAGTTTATTCTGTGTACACTGGTTCTTGTGTTGTTTGTTACACACCAGGCAACTGAGTCATAACTGCTTCCTTCCATATCTCTTCTGATTCCTTACCAGCAATCATCCTGCCATTTCTTATTCACTACTACATAGTTTTTGTAGTTGACATGACTGCAGCAGTTAACAACATTAACCATGTGTTTGTGTCCTTGTGTATGGCCTGAAGCTCACTTGACTTCTTGTTCACAGTACTGTGAGACTACTGCAGCTTATGTTGATCCAGATCGGATTGGAGGTCTTGTAATGGAGGTGATCCCTCAGAGTTCGTGCCTTGTCTTTTGTCCCACAAAAAAGAACTGCGAAAATGTTGCACAGCTTATCTGCAATGTTTTACCAAAGTAAGTTTGTTGTATGAAATACAATACTTTCCTCTTAGTTGCCTGTTAACCTTAAAATGACCAGGGTGGCATTTAAATTTTAGCATGTAGTTTATGAAAAGCGTATTGTTTGAACTGAAAGAGATAAAATTATGACATAAACAGCATTCTGTGGAAAATAAAACAGAGATGATGCAGCATGTCTTAAAAAGTGCAGTAAGTTTCCTTGCTGCCTCAATATATATAACGAATTTCTAGGGGTGTTTTTCTATACGCAGTCACACATGTGAATGCACATCATTTAAAGGTTAATTAACAGTTCACAGTTATAATGGAATACCTCATCATTGCTGCATTGTGTTCATAATTTATGCAGCACTGTAAAATATACCAAGGAAAAATTAACACTTTTCCAAGCAGCTGGACCTTTAATTAAATACCCTGAGTTCCTAGACATTTTACACACTTCAAATGTTCAACCATTACTTAGAATGTGAATGTACAGATGAAACTCCTGAACCCATGACTAAAGAAACTGCATGTAGACAGTCTGGCAGTTCCTAACTGAGTGGTATTTCTCAAACCAAGACCCTTTGTGAAGCGGAACAAAGCAGAATTTACAAATGCATCTTGTTTCACTTCTCTTATGTGCAGTGCACACTTACTCTGTCTGGCATGATACTACTTGACCTCTCCACCAGCAACAGTTTTGTCCAGTTTGTGTTTGCTGACATCCCCAGAAAGTCTGCCTGGGGTGTCCTATTTTGGCCCCCTTGGTGTTGATTGCTTCTCTGGCAATTGCAGTTCATCAGAAGTTAACTCATTTGGATTCTGGACTTCTGATACCTCTTGCAGGAAGTTCTTGTACATTATTTCTTGTTTGTGTTTAGTGTTTTGTACACAAAAATGCATTGAAAGGTGCACAGTTTAGTAGATACCTACGGTCATTTGACAGTTGTCCTCAGATCTGAGTAATAATTGAGGAACTTGTCAGCCCTATTTACGCCCTTCATGAATTGATTGCACTGAAAAACAGCATAAGGTTTCCTTATTTCCAAGTCTGTTTTCTTTCCTTGCTGTATTCACTACTGTTATGTCACAGATCATGCTTTTCATTCGCATGAGTCTATTGTCCGTCCACACTCAGACTGTTACATCACCTTCCCTTTGTAACACTGACTGCCCTGTTTTTGAGTGGTTGGCTTCACATTTTAGATCAGGTGGAATGCCCCAGGTAGTCCTCATAGTGCTACAAACTCTTGCTTTACTGTCTAACAATGTTTCAGCTGATCTCACACTATTATAAAAATGGCTTGATAGATGTGATGATTCTGGCCTAGATTGTTACAGTAATAAAATTGCTGCCTCTTGGCTGTGTGTATTTTCACCCAACATGTATAATCCGATACCACCTGACACACCATTCTGACTAGCACTCCATATTTTATTTTCCTGGGATTGCACATTCTAAATTGCAGGTGACCCCGCCATGGGATCGTGGCTTCATCTTTGGGTTTAAACTGACTTGAATTTCTGCAGAAAATATTCACACAGGCCGTATATTGAATGGCTTCACTGCATCTTGTGTTCCTTGATTTGCTTTATCATCAGAGCTACCTGGTTCAATACTTTCTTCCCCTTACTGTATGTGCCACTCTTACAAGTAAAAACTAAGGGACCGATCGAAATTGTTTATGTGGAGGTGTTGTGGGGATATCATTGTCACTGTACAAAATTTCAGCTTCACAATCGTAAGACGTCAGAATATGCTTCCACATATAACTCACACAAAATATAATACACTTTGCATAACACTGTTATGCAAAGCCATGTTTTCTACTGAAGCAAGTGACAAAAGAAAAAAGAGAGGGGTATCTGAGTCTATGGTCACTTTGTTGCAATTGTATGGTTCTAAGAAAGTGGGGTCAGGAAGGATCTGCGTGTTTGTAACTTGAGACCCAAACATCCTGCATCAAGGTATTGTGTGTGTATGTATGTGTGTTGTATTTCTCCACAATTCTTTACAACATTTGTTGCAGTGATGACTGTAATGGAGTCACACTCAAGATGCATGCAGAAGTGCTTGTAGCACTTCATGAAAAGTGCTTATTATTGTCCAATTTTAACAAGAATTGGTATCACATGCCCAATTTTAGTGTAACTGTACCGTATTAAATTTCATGAACATGTGTTCAGTGGGTCTTGAGATGTTACATGCAGAGACGGATATACGTGGTGCAGCTAGTAAGTGTAAAGTTGTGTAAAGTTGTGTAAAGTTGCAACTTTTCATTGTGAACACCAAAATGTAATGGAAAGCATGTGAATATATATAATCTGGAAAGGAGACCAGTACATTTGAGAATGGGTCACAGTGGCACAGTTGGTCCAGTCACTGCGCTACATGCTGGAGGTTTGAAGGTTCAATTCCCAATGGAGTCATTGAGATTTTTCATGGACTTAATCCTTCTGGCTGCTCTGTGTCTAGGGGGTTGACTGAGCCTCTAACAGAAATGAATACCAGGGATATCTTTTGGATGGTAAATGTGGCCGGTGAATAGGGCTCCCAACCTTACCACCGTCATGTGCTGATTGTCTAGAAAGTCGGGGAGCCTCAACCTTCTGGAGCTCTAACGGCCTGTCTAGGCCAGTAATGGGATATCTTTATGTTTACATTTTTTAAAAGTTTGTGTTACTTCTTATGTGTTCCCATGGTAAGGACATTTCATTTTATTCACCAAAATTTAAGTTTCAATGTAAGTATTTTCATCTTATATTTAAGAAAAAGAAATCTGGTATTTCTGCAGGGTTCACCCTCTTCTTTTACAAGTATATGTCAGTAAGTTTGAGGTAATTTGATTTGTTGGCAGGGAACTTTTACAGCATAAGAAGAAAGAGAAGGCAGCACTGTATCGAGCATTGGTGGGTGCAGGAAATGGTTCAGTCTGTCCAGTTTTGAGGAAGGTTCTTCCATTTGGAATGGCATACCATCATGCAGGTATGTAATGTAGACAAATTGCTAAATGGTACTTCAGCAAGACAGATCTTCAATTAAAAGGTTTAACACAGTTTGTGTAGGCATATAATTTTATACTTTGTTATTTGTACTTCGTGCCAAATATTATTAGGGTGATCAAATCAGGAAGGATGGGGTAGGTAGAGCATGTGGTATGCATGGAGGCAACAGAAAAATGCAGACAGGTTTTTGGTGAAAAGACATTCAGGAAATAGTTTGGAAAACTTAGGCATAGAGGTTGTAAAAAAATTAAAATTGATCATTAAGAAATAATTACTGGGGGAGAGGGGGGTTGAGGTAGGGAGCATGAACTGGATTTATCTGTCTCAGGAAAGGGACAAGTACAGGTCTAATATGAACATGGTACCAAACCTTCAGGTGCCATAGCCTACAGAGAATTTATTGACAAGTTGAGGACATGTTGGCTTTGCAACAAGCACTCTGCTCCATAGATTCAGTTAGTTGGTTAGGATGATTGGCTTAGTAAAAGTAATGCTGGTAAAATCTGTGGCAATCAGTTGCAATTTAGAAACAAAAGTCTGACAATATTTAGACCACAGAGAGATGAATTAGTGTGAGAATGAAGAAGAGTAGATGGGGCTTCATGTTGCTGACTATTCACCTAGTATTGCTAGGATGACTGAATTAAGGACATGAGATTGGACATACACATGCAGTACAGGGTATCCCAGTCATCCAAGCATCTGACATATCTCCCTGCACATGTGACAAACTTTGTTTTAGGAAGAAAATGTGTAACACTTCCACACATGACCAAAGGTCATATTTGTGCACCACAAATTTTCCAAAGAAAATGGTTTCAGTCCATTTTCCCACACATGTGGGGCCAAAATATTGAGGAACTCTACGCAAAAATTCCCCTCACTTCCACATATTACATCCATAGATCCTGGATTTTGCAAAAGATGGTTTGAAGCCATGTGCATCCACAGTTTTCTCCTGTATTTTTTTCAAGGTCCAAGCTCTTGGGCAGAAATTCTAAACATGCAATGAGACATGACTCCAAGAGACAAATAACTTCGGTTATTTGTTATAAAACAACAGAAACAGCAACAACAGAATTGCACACAATGCGTATAAAGTAAATAAATTGTGGACAGTGCTCACAGTGAACTATGTTGTAGGCTGTAGTCTGTAATAGACTGTTTTTCATTTATAAGCTTTCATTGTCATCAATATGTCAGTGATCACCATTAATTCAAATAATTGTCAAAACATCAGCTGTAAACAGTATACATTTAACAAATGACTGTTTGTAATTTTTCAATTCATAACTCACTGTATTCTGTGTTGCATCTACTTGTGGCTGGATGTTGGGGAGAGGGGCAGGGAGAAACAAACAGAAACACTCTTTTCATTTGTTTAAAAATATTTAGCCCTACAGTGCAATAGAATTGGCCTTTAACTTAGTTGGCTACAGAGTCACTGAAGTTAGTTTTCTTTGTAAAAGGCACAGTATGCACCAATCCACTCCTCATTAACCCATATTATTTGCATTATTCTTTTCGGGCAGAAATTTCCCGCTTAAATGGGATTTGCTTGGTGTGGTATTTTTGTGGCCCAAATTGACCTTAGGTAATGAGGACACTCTAGAAGAAAGTTGTTATTTTGGATGGAAAAGTCTGGTGGAAAATGAACATAATGGCCTGAAATGGAAGACTTAAATTAATTACTACTTTACATGCACTTGTGTACTTTACAGATCCATGGAATTAACCAAGATACCATTTTGATTTCATTGGTAAACAAATTTTTTTTTTTTAATATGTTTTGGCTTTTATACCAAATCCATCATCAGGCTAAACCACAATAAGAGTAAATTAAGGCAAACCATTATAACGCATCATTTCAATTCAGATGTGCTAGTGAGATCTCACATTTTACAAGAATTTATTCATATATGTAGTGACTGCCCAGGGGAAGTTGTTACTAATTCCTGAAACATCCTGGGATGCTGTACTGGTAGTAGGACCTAGCAAGGCAGTCTTTCAATATTGTCCTGGTCTAGCCTAGACCAAATAGCACTTACTATGATCAATTGCTGCTACCAGAGATTTTTCTATATCTACCATTTAATTGCAAACTGTACATTTTCAGAATGTACACAATATTCCAATATTTTTCTTACTAAATATAGGAAGGGTTATAGGCTAGGATATTCGTCAGGTGAGTGAGACAGAGAGAGACCTGTAGCACTATACTGGGGACGTGTAGCTTGGTTATTTTTCACAAATGACTAGACTTTCAGTGACTTAATCAAAACTGTGTACAGTCTAGTTTGATTAAGATAGAGAACTTTATTATTTCAATTTCTTGTATATTTAACTGGGCCAGTTAGAAATGGATATTAACAATACTGTGAAGCATGAATGTCACATACCCACTGGGCTAAAGCTGGTTGTTTCTGGAATATTTTTACTATTTTAAGCTTTTTATATACCATAGAATTTTACCTACAACATGTTTTACTATTCAACTACAATGTACATGTATATACACTAGTAATTTTACCCATCTTTAAAATTTCAGTATGACAAATACCTATTGCTGTGAATACAGTATTAAGACTCCTGATGATGGCCAGTAAATCTGTCCGAAACATGTAGAGTTCTTTACCAAATAAAGTTGAGAAATAATACAGCTCGTTGGCTTCTATCATAAGAATGTGTTTATTATGTTACATTACAAAGAAGTTAAAATTATGTAAAATTCATAAAATTTACAGAATTTTATGAATTTAAGACCTTATTTGGCTGATCTGATCATCCCTAACTATTTCATTTTGGTGTAGTTAATGTCAGTTCTTGTTTTCATTATGGTATTGTGGGTTTGGATAGTCTGTGTTGTTGGCTTGTCTGGATTTATTGACTAAAAGTGTTATCACACATGATGTATATTTATGGCCAATCAGGTCCGTGAAGCAAGTAATGAGTTAGAACATGATCTGAGCCAGTAAGAAGGGTGAAAAGAAAATGTGAAAATTTAGAACTGGCACAAGTTCCTGTGAACTGTTGGTATCTACCTACAAGACTACACAATGTCACAACCCAGAAGACTGCAATGTGGAAAATTACTGCTGTGAAAACCTAAAAACTTGTGTGATAAAACCTTACTTTAATTTCAAATTTAAATACCCAACGAAACTGTTTTGTTGGTACTGTATGCTAATGTTGCGACATTACACTTGAATAGTTTAAATGGATAGTATTATGCACTACTCTTTAAATGAATACCACTATAGAGTAATGTTAAAATGTGATGGGAAATGGTGGGGAAGTGGAAGCTGCCATACATTTCCTGTTGTACTTTATAATTAGCAGGATTTTGGAAACTAGCTTTTCAATTGTGTCTACATGCACAAGTAGCTGAAAATCCTTATTGATGAATTTGCCCTTATTTTCTCCATTTATTGACGATGTGTGTCAGGTTTGACTGCTGATGAGAAACATTTGTTACAAGAAGCATATCAAGCTGGTACACTTTGTTGTCTTTGCTGCACCTCTACATTGGCTGCAGGGGTGAATCTGCCTGCTAAACGTGTGATTTTGCGTTCACCATATGTGGGACGAGATTTCATTAACTTGAGCCACTACAAGCAGATGACTGGACGCGCAGGACGAACAGGGTTTGGTGAGACAGGTGAGAGCATTCTCATCTGCAAGAGAAGTGAAACACAAAAGGTAGGACACAGAACAATTTTGACTGTGGAAGTCTTTATAATGTAGTTTAGTTATTAACACAGCTTGCGAACTTCCCAGTCTCACTCCTTATTACATAATAATTAGAGTTATTAATATAAATACATACTTTACTTAGCTGGATATAAGATGAGAATTTTTTCCCTATTTCAACTCTAAAATGTGGAGTCGTCTTGTAATTGCAAACAAAAATAAACATGTTCTGTATCTTATATTCGGGTGAATATGGTATAATCACAACAACAATATATTTTTAGTGGTCTCTTTCCCTATGTTCCTATCTGCTTGAAAGACAGTTATAATGGGTTTTCATAGCCCTTAAAACATGATCTGTGCTTTGTTATGCGGTAATTATATAATGCAACAAACAAGAGTTTTGTGACACTGCTGTGGTAAATACTAGAATATACAAATTTATTTTAGTACATAAGCAATTTTAGTTGCATCTGGGAAGCAGCTTCAGAAAGCGACTATTATCCTCATATCCGTCTGTCCGTCCTTCCATCCATCCATCCACGTGGAATAGGGTGACTCCCACTGGATGGATATATGTGAAATTTCTTATTTGGGGGTTTTTATGATAATTTATTGACACATTGAGTTTATGGTTAAAATTGGATGAAAATAACTGACAGTTTACTAGCAACAAACTTTTCTTCTTCATGAGAATATACAGAATGTCCACCAAAATATGTACATATACACACTTCAGACTCTAGTAGTGCACATAGAAATATAGTGACAGTGGTAACATTGTGCACAGATCTATTAGAATAATGCTGGATGACAAATGAGCATCATGCTTAATAACCAGTAGACAAGACAACAGCTATATGGCAATTACCATTTGCACAATGTACTTGGATTCTTAGGTGTTACTGGAAAATGGAGTATTTATTTATTATTTATTTCTCTTATATTTTTAAGTCCATGAAAGGTTAAAAGAATGTATTGGGCACAGAATAATTCAATACAATAAAAATAAAAAATACATTTAGTGATAACAAATAGATTAAGAAGATATTTTAATGAACATACGAGTAGTTCAAAATTTGACTGTCATTATATGGATTTTAAATTTATTTTGTAAACATCAATGAAAATTGATGTAAATAAAACTATATAATACAAAAATTTTGAACCCATAAAGTATGTCATGAAGTTTATGTATCATTTGATTAAAACCATTCAGTGCAATGTAGAATATTATAATGACAATAATTTAATTGAAGGGGAACAGTTAAGATAATGACCATGGACTGCCATTCTTTATTCACATTAAAATATTCATTGAGTGAGTAGGAGTTGTTTCATGGGAAACTTTTTAATCCTGATTTAAATTGTTTCTTATTATCAGAAAAGTTTTTGATACGTGAAAGGCGAGTGTTACAGACCTTTATGCCAAAGTCATAGATTCCCTTTTGTTATGTTTCTAAATTTGAGGAGGGTTGATGAAGGTTGGAGTTTTGTCTAGTGTACATGCTGTGAATCTCTGAGTATACATTGTTTAGTTTGTGGTTGAGGTAAGAATTACGAGGTTATGTGGTAAGTTTGAGATTGACTGAGTAGTGCAAAATGTTGACAAATGCCACAATCACACAGATTCAGCAAGGATGTGATACTGCATGTGTCTGTGATATTGCAGGCACATACAGCATGAAAGGTAATTTTTCTTGGCATTGCTTACAGGTAAAGCAGATGCTTAGTTCAAAAATGGATGAAGTAACTAGTAGTCTACATAAGAATGATGGTCTTGGGATGCAGAACTTGGTTCTGAGCGCTGTTGGATTGGGTGAGTAACTAGTATTTTAGTGGGAATGCCAAGCATGGTCATTGAACTCACAAAACTGCATTTTATAATCTGCAGCATTATAGCACAGATGTTACATCTCAGATTTAGTCATGTGAAGAAACAGCACTTCAGCAGCCATACATTCGTACCAGCACTCATACAGAGGTTTACAACATTTCTGAAAGCCATCCCACATGACCTCCTGCACGGGATTTTTTTAAAGTGTTTAAATTTTCACTATTAGCCATTCAGCCAATCTTTAAGCAATGGAAAAGGTAAAAATATCATGATGTTAGATTAGAAGATTGTAGTGGCTGCAGAAGCACTACAGAACTTTGATATTTCGCTGTTTCACAGGCAGCAACTGACTTGCCAGGGGCACTATCATACTGAGGCATCCACTTCTTTGAGTGCCAGCATTTCAGGATGCTTCAGGCAAGCCACTCCTTGTACTTATCCTTGTAGCACTAGTGCTCAAAAATGAATTGATGCTTCGTGCTCATGCATATTACTGGACCTCTGTACATACACACACATATGACATGCATCTGCTACGGAACTAGCAAGCATTTTAATATTACACTATTAAGGATATAATATACCTTGAGTTCTTGGCGATGAATTCCATATGAACTTCTTGGTAATGGCCCAGATAGCCTGAAACATATAGCAGATGTAATAAAAACAGATAAGTAGTTCTAACCTCAGTGTACATTCTTCATTTTAATTTACCAGTTTACTTGTTTCATTTCAATTTCAGTGATTTTGCTGGAACTTGTTGCTGGATGCATCAGAATTCATAATCTGTGATCTTTTAGAGACACTCCAGATAATTAGATGTTGTATTACTGGATTCAAAGACAGTTGTTACATGTTTTCATTATTGCTGTTCTTACATTTAGGTAAATGTTGTGCATCTTCAGATCTTTAGGGGGGATGCTTCTCTTGTCTCTCTCTCTCTCTCTCTTTTGTCACAGAGTTAACAGAAAACACCCAAAAATAACATGGAATTTACTGCATGTTCTTGCCAGCTTGTATGACAGCTACAGCTTTTAAAGTGACGCTTTAGTGTTGTGGTAGAGTTCCTGAATGCAGAAGCGCAGGCATTTCTAATTTCTTATAATCATAAGGTTTGTCATCCCCATTGTGTTAACAATAAATTAGGTTGCAGTGTGTGTATACTGTCTGACACAACTGTAAGGTGGTAAATGTATGATTTATTATATTAAGATCAACTACATGTTTCGGCCCTTTTCATTGGCCATCTTCAGGTTGATAATTGAAAATTGAAAACACTTATTAAACAGTTATACTAGACTTATAT